>Ga0189290_100104_pt1 | contig 69179 bp, 59 predicted proteins | sample UW140minimetaG_FD_130318 | JGI IMG/M metagenome (GOLD analysis project Ga0189290, IMG submission 130318) | Marine microbial communities from the Costa Rica Dome - UW140 mini metaG | ecosystem: Environmental > Aquatic > Marine > Oceanic > Photic zone | place: Costa Rica: the Eastern Pacific...
AATAGGAGCTGGTTACCGTTTAGAAGATTCTTTTAGTGGTATGATAAACTTTATGGTGGCTCCTAACTTAAGAATAGGATATGCATACGATAGTATACAATCAGACCTAGATGTTGTTACAAACTCATCTCACGAAATATTTATAAACTTCGATATTTTCTTACCTAAGAAAGTATCTCGTTCACCACGTTATTTTTAATTGTTAAAGAAAAGATAAAAATTATCAGATGAAAAATATAGTATTATTTATGGCATTAGCAATTTTGAGCGGTTTTACTGTAACAGCTCAAAATAAAGCTACAAAAAAAGCAGACAAGTACTTTGCAAAATTCGAATTTGTAGAAGCTGCTGAAGCATATAACAAGTTAATAGAAAACGGAAAAGGTGATGCGTATGTTTACGGACGTTTAGCAGAATCTAACTATAATATTTTTAACACAGTAGAAGCAGAGCGTTGGTATGCAAAAGCATTAGAAAGCTCTAGTGATGCAGAAATGACTTATAAGTATTCTCAAATGTTAAAAGCTAACGGGAAATATGAAGCATCAAATGTACAAATGAAAAAGTTTGCATCTATGCGTCCTGGAGATGATAGAGCTCAAGCTTTTTTAGCCAACCCAGATTATTTACCTAAAATCTTAGAAAGAGGTAAGAAATTTAATGTTCAAAATTTAGATATTAATACAGCTACTTCAGATTTTGGAGGAACATTACAAGATGGTAAGTTATATATAACTTCTGCAAGAAATGATTCTAGAAAAACTTATGGGTGGAACGATCAACCATTTCTTGATGTATATCAATATACTGTAGCAGAAGATGGAACATACCAAGGAGAAGAGTTATTAAGTAATGATATTAATACAAAATATCATGAAGGAGTTGTGTCTTTTACACCAGATGGGAAAACAATGTATTTCTCAAGAGAAAGTTTTTTTGAAAACATCTACGAAAAAGATTCATTATCTAATACTAAATACAGTGTATTACACATGTATGTAGCTAAAAAGAGCGGAGACGAATGGAAGAATGTAGAAGCATTACCAATTAATAGTAGAAATTACTCTATTAAAAACCCATCTGTAAGTAAAGACGGGAAAACATTATACTTTGCTTCAGATATGCCAGGCGGTTACGGTAACTTTGATATATACAAAGCTGAAATTAAAAACGGACAAGTAGGTGATCCTGTAAACCTAGGACAGAAAGTTAATACAGAAGGTCAGGAGATGTTTCCTTTTGCTGGTGATGATAATACAATATACTTTTCTTCTACAGGCCATTTAGGTCTTGGAGGGATGGATGTATTCCATACTAAAGAAATAGATGGAAAAATGGCACCAATACGTAATGTAGGTATACCTGTTAATAGTAATGGAGATGATTTTGCATTTTTTATGAATGATGAAACAGGAGAAGGTTTTGTATCATCTAACAGAGAAGGTGGAAAAGGTGGAGATGATATTTATGGTGTAAAAAAACTGCAACCAATTTGTGATGTATTAATAGCTGCAAATGTGACAGATAATAAAACAGGAAAAACTATAGAAGGAGCAATGGCTACATTGTATGATAATAAAGGAAATAAATTATCTTCTAAGCCTACAAATGCATTAGGTCTTGTAGAGTTTATTGTTGAATGTGAAACTGAAACAGAGTTAGAAGTAACTATGGATGAATACGAGAGTAAAAAAGTAGAGATTCCAGGTTCTTCTGAAGAAGAAGTAGTGGTAGACGTAGCACTAGATCCAATTGAAGTAATTGTTGCTGAAGACAAAGTAATATTAAATCCAATTTTCTTTGAATATGATAAATCTAACATTACTGCACAAGCTGCTTTTGAATTGGATAAATTAGTACAGGTTATGAATAAGTATCCAGATATGGTTATTTATGCAACTTCTCATACAGATAATAGAGGACCTGCTTCTTATAATGAGAAATTATCAGATCGTCGTGCAAAAACAACTGTACAGTATATTATTTCTAAAGGAATAGACACAACAAGAATATCTGGAGCTGGAAAAGGTGAAAATGAACTAGCTGTAGATTGTGGAACTGGTTGTAGTGAAGAGCAACACCAGGCTAACCGTCGTTCAGAGTTTTTAATAATGAGCGGAGGACCAAAAAATAATCAATAATTATTTTATAAACACAGCGAATTGTCTAGAAGCCAGTTTCAAATTTTATTTGGAGCTGGTTTTTTTATTTTAATGTTTTTTAAAACGTTTTTAAGAGATCTTTTTATGATCTTAGAACTTCTTTACATATTCTCTAGAATTATCCTTTAAGCTGTTTTACAATGGTATTTTAGCACTACTATTATTAGAAGGCTTTGTACAACCCACTTTATAGTTTAAAATATAATTTCCTTAATTCATTTGTTGTTTTCCTGTACTTGTTTTTTTTCAATTACTAGACCTTAATAATAGTTATAGTATTGTCAAAACATTTAAAAATAAAGACAATGAAAAAAGTAAACAGAGAATTAGTATTTCTAAGAGCATTTGCAGTTTGTGTAGTTGCAGGTATTTTATTAACATCACTATATGCTTTTAAAACAAGTGAAAATAGAAAATTTGGAACTATAGATGTAGAACGTATTAATATTGTTGAAAAGGATGGGACTGTTAAAATGCTTATTACTAATGTAGAACATTTTCCTACTATAGGAGATTCAACTAATGGCCAAGCAGAGCATAAACGAAAAAAACGCTCAGGAATGCTTTTCTTTAATGAAGAAGGAATAGAATGTGGAGGTTTTATTTATGATGGTGCTAAAAATAAGAAAGGACACAGCTCTGGACTATCTTTAACTTATGATCAGTATGATGGAGATCAAGTTATGCAACTATTAACTACCGATAATAAAAAAGGTAATAAAAGAATAGTATCTAGTGTCTTAGCCTTTAATGATAGAGCTAAAAATGAAACACAGCAAGGTAGTATTTTAATTAACGAGGAACTAAAAGCTATAAAAGACCCAAAAGAACGAAGAAAAAAGTATAAAGAATATAAGGATAAACAATTATTAGGATCAACAAGAAGAATAATGCTTGGTAAAACTAAAAGCGAAAATAATGGGTTGTTTTTATTTGATGATAAAGGCAAACCAAGAGCACAATTTTCTATAGATAAAGATAATAATGTAAAACTGGTAGCATACGATGAGCATGGAAATATTGTTAGTTCTTGGCCTCAATAAAATAACCTAAAACAAATACCTATAACAGGATTTTAAATTATTAAATGAAAAGATTATTTAACTTTTTACAAATAGATAACTATTTTATACTCTTCATTTTTATAATGAGTTATTTATTAGTAATTAACTCTAGAATTAAGACAGATGAAAATATTTTAAGAGTATTACAGCTAGACGGACCTATAGCAAAGTTTTTAGCCGTATTTATTGTTATAATACTAATAAAACTAACAATTAATTATATTCAAAAGAAAGAAGATAAAGAGGTCAATAAAGCTAAAACGTATTTAAAGTACTTTGGTATTTCATTTATAATATATCTTTTTGCATCAAATGCATTTGGCTTTATAATTTCGGCTTTATTTAATACTATTCCTAGAAATTTTAATACACATACATTAATAACAAATAATATTTCTAGAAGCGTTAATTTCACTTTATTTGGAAGCTTGTATTTAGCTTATTTGTTTATAAAAGAAAACAATGATTATAGAGTTAAAATTAATGATTATAATAAAGCATTGTCTTCTAGTGTGATTAAGCAATTAAAAGCACAGTTAAACCCACATTTTTTATTTAATAATTTAAATACTTTAGATGAATTAATTGAAGAAGATAGAGATAAAGCCAGTTCTTTTTTACATCAATTTTCAGAGCTTTATCGCTATGCTTTAACAACATCAGAAAAAAAACTAGTACCACTACAGAATGAAATTGAATTTGCAAAAAATTATTTTAAACTAATAGATTATAAATACTTGGGCTATTATCATTTAGAAATAAAAGAAGAAGATAAAATTCCAGCGGTTTTTGTTCCGCCTTTTTGTCTACAACTTTTAGTTGAAAATGCTATTGAACATAATTTAGGTTTAGTTGAAGCGCCAGTATTTATAACTGTTTCTATTAAAGATAATATTGTAGTAACTAATAATAAAATACCTAAAAAACATAAAAAGAAAATAGGAGGAAGAGCATTAAAAAATCTATCATCTCAATTTATGTTATTATGTAAAAGGGACATTATTGTTAAAGAAGACAACACACATTTTAAAGTTATAATCCCTTTTGTAAACAGCAACAAATATGTATAGAATACTTATAATTGAAGATGAAGCTCCTGCAAGAAAAAAAATAAAAAGGTTTATTTCTAAAATATGTAATCCTTATGATATTGTTGCAGAATTAGAAACGGTTGAAGAGACAAAAGCGTTCTTTAATCAGGCAGATAAACCTAATGTAGATCTTATTTTTTCAGATATAGAATTAAGAGATGGAAATGTCTTTGAAATTTATAATCAAATAACACTAAACTGCCCTATTATATTCGCAACGGCTTATAATGAGTTTTTAATTAATGCATTTGAAACTAATGGAATAGAATATCTTTTAAAACCGTACTCGTTAGAGCGTTTTTCAAATGCTTGGGATAAATATATAAGACTAAAAGAAAGTAATCCCGAAAGTTATAACGAGTTAGTTAATTCAATTAGCCGTTTATTAGCAAGTAAGCAAATGACTTCGGAAGAGTACAAAGAACAATTTGCGATAAAATCGGCCAAGGAAATCTATTTTTTAAAATTAGAAAACATTGTTTATTTTCAAGCAGAAAATGGAGTAGTATTTGCTTTCGATAAAAAGAATAAAAGACACATAATGCCTCAAGCAACATTAAAAGAAATAGAAGAATTTTTAGATCCTAAAAAGTTTTTCAGAATTAATAGAAGTGAAAGTGTGCAACGAAAATATATAGATAAGATTAAACGGTATAATAAAAACACGCTAACCATATATTTAAATTCAGAACGTATAGTATTAAAATCTAGTCAAAGTAAAACCAGTGACTTTAACCTTTGGCTAGGTGTATAATAAACCTAAGCATATTAAATTAATACCCCCAGAATTCAAATGGAGTTCTGGGGGTGTTTTTAGTAATATAAAATATATTCTATACTTTTTTAAGTATAAATTAAATTATAGGTGTTATTATTAGAATCCGTAGTTTACCCCAAGACCAAATACTTGTCTAGTTTGAAAACCTTTAAAAGCATTATCATCATATATAGTTTGAAATGCTAAGTTTGCAGATAAATATTTGTTAATAGACATTACTAAGTTCATAGTATAATCTATATCTACATTTTGTGGGTCTTCTAAATAGTTAGAATATAAATTTAAAATATTTTCCATAGACACATTTTCCATTAGTTGCACTTTGTAGTAACCTCCTAAGGAAAAACCAAGTTCAAAACGGAACGTTTCGTTAGCATCAACACCAAAATAACCACCCGCTTCATTAAAATCAGCTGCTGCACTTGTAGGGACAGTAGTAAATTGCTCGTTTACAAAAATCATTTTAGCAGTCGCTGGAGCGATGTTTACTTTTAAGTTATCGCTTTTTTTCCATAGCATACCAGGACCTACTTGTAAAAAAGCAGGAGAGAAAAAGTGTGTAGTTTTTGCACCAGTATCAGCATCGAAACCAGAATCCATTTGTGTTTTAAAGTTTAAAAAGGCAGAATAATACCATAATTCACTAGCTTGTTTACCAATTAAAGATGTGAATTCTAAACGGTCATCTGTTTTTTGTTTATCAGCATCTTCGATTTTAGTAATACCATAAGATGCTATAATTTTGTTATCCCAAACAATGCCACCTTTTTTGTAGTTAAAATCGTAGTTTAAACCTATAGTTCCAGAAACGTTATTTATTCCACCAGCAGTCCAGTTTTCGAATGACGATTGATTAAATAAAAATGAGATGTTTCCAGCCCTTGTCCAACCTTCTTTAGGTGCTTCTTCTGCAGCCGCATCATCCTGTGCGTGTATTGAAATCATTCCAATAAAAAATGCAGATAGTAAAAGTATTTTTTTCATGTTTATAATATTAGATGGTGCAAAAATATGATTAATTAATCATACTATAAATGCATAAGAAAAAGAGAATAAAATTTTAATCGATGAAATACATTTTTAATCGATTATTTGTTTTTAAATAAAGGCACAGAAGAACAAGCTTCTCCAAATAATATAGATTTAGCTACGGGCTTTAATCTAGCAGTAAGCATTAAATAAGCATTGTTTGGTACGGGTTTTTTAGAACAACCTTTAACAATTATTGGTTTATCTTTAAAAGGAGTAACGTCTATAGCGTTTATTATATTTTGGTATACAACGGTTTCTAAGCTTTCTAAGCTGCCCAGTACAGTAAGTTTGGCAAATGGCTCTAAATGGATTGTAATAAGCATATAAGCCCATGTAGGTACTATTGCATCGGTACTACAAGTTAAAGCAATGTATTGATCTTGGTGTTGAGACCAGTTATAGTCCTTTACTTGCGCTCTAAATTCTTTTTCCCTAAGTACAAAGCCTTCGTATAACCAATCTTTAATATCAAATATTATACGATCTCCTTCAGGGTAATAATCTTCAAGATCTAAAGTGACTAACTTACTATTAGCTACACGGTTTATTATTTCTCCTGCCATAATAAATGGTGTTATAACATTCCTAATTCTAACTTAGCCTCTTCACTCATTAAATCTTGAGTCCATGGTGGATCGAAAGTAATTTCTACTTCGGCATCTTTAACATCTTTTAAAGATTTAACTTTTTCTTCAACTTCAAGAGGTAATGTCTCGGCAACAGGGCAATTAGGTGTAGTTAAGGTCATTAACACTTTAACATCGTAATCTTCGTTTACAAAAACATCATAGATTAAACCTAATTCATATATGTCTACAGGAATTTCTGGATCGTAAATAGTTTTTAAAACATTAACTATTTTTTCACCTAATTCCGCGGTGTCTATTGTTATATCGCTCATGGCTAATATGTTTTAATTTCACATTTAGTAAAAAAAAGTGTTTTAATTTAATTGTGTTTGGTATGCAATAGCATAGAGTTTAAGCTGCTTTACCATACTCACTAAACCATTAGCGCGAGTAGGAGATAAATGCTCTTTTAAACCTATTTTATCTATAAAATCTGTATCTGCTTCTATAATGTCTTTAGGATTCTGGTTAGAAAACGCCCTAATTAAAATAGCAATTATGCCTTTAGTAATTATAGCATCACTGTCTGCTGTAAAGGCAACCTTGTCGTCTTGTAACTCTGCATGAACCCATACTTTACTTTGGCAGCCTTTTATTATATTACTCTCAGTTTTGTATTGCACGTCAATTAAAGGTAGTTCTTTACCTAAATCTATCATATATTGGTAACGTTCTTCCCAATCTTCAAACATTGAGAATTCGTCTATTATTTCTTCTTGTATTTCTTGTATGCTTTGCATATACACTAAATTTTACTTTGCAAAAATAAGCAATTATGACGACGAAGTCTATTCTTTCTCTTTTGCAATAGCTAACATTTTGTTAATTAATTCAGCTAAACCTTTATTAGGTTTTCCAGCATCAAAATTTGGAACGGCATAAGTTTCTCCATCTTTAATAATTTTAAACTCTCCAATAGGTGCTCCATCATATAATCTAGCTTTACTTGGTGCTTTCATTTCTGACATGCCTTTTAAATCTGTAATATCTACAAGTAACATTAAATCTTTCCAGTCGATGTCTTTAATAGACTTAACTGTAGGTTTGTCGCTTCTATTTTTTTGAAAACTAACCTTTTTGTTATTTATTTTTAATACATAATAGCTGCCTCTGGTAATTGCAGAATATTCTAATGCGACATCTAGGTTTTGTATGTCTTTCATCATTTTTTCAGTTTGAATTTTATCACTAGATTCTGTAGAAGTAGCATTAGAGGCTTCTTTAGCCCCACTACATGCGTTTAAAATAACAGTAAATAGTATTAAAGTAATTATTTTCATGGTATTTAGTATTATTATTTATAATATAATAATACAAAAAAGACGCCAAAGTTGGCGCCTTTATATATTTAATAAGTATAAGTCTTAAATTAAGACAACATCATTTTTGCCTTTTTAACTCCAGAAACTAAAATATCAATTTCTTTTTTTGTGTTATAAAAAGCAAAAGACGCTCTTACAGTACCAGGTATATTAAAGAAGTCCATTATTGGCTGCGCACAATGATGTCCTGTGCGTACAGCTATACCTAATTTATCTAAAATAGTACCAACATCGTATGGATGAATACCGTCTAGGTTAAAAGAAATAACAGAGGTTTTTTGATTTGTGTTGCCATAAATTGTTAAACCTTCTATTTCCGAAAGTTTTTCGGTACCATATTCTAATAATTCATTTTCATATGCAGCAATGGCCTCGAAACCTATTCCATTCATATAGTCAAGTGCAGCTCCAAATGCAATGCCTCCACAAATATTAGGAGTACCTGCTTCAAACTTATGCGGTAGACCTGCATAAGTAGTTTTTTCGAAAGTAACTTCAGCAATCATTTCTCCTCCTCCTTGATAAGGTGGTAACTTGTTTAACCATTCTTCTTTTCCATATAATATACCAACACCAGTAGGTCCACATATTTTATGGGCAGAGGTTACATAAAAATCAGCATTTAAAGTTTGTAAATCTGGTTTTATATGTGGGCAAGCTTGTGCGCCGTCTATTAATACAGCAGCATTAAATAGGTGAGCTTTTTCTATAATATAATCTATTGGGTTAATTACGCCTAAAGCATTAGAGATATGATTAACAAAAACCAATTGTGTTTTTTCATTAAGCAAAGTGTCAAAGCTATTCATTTCCAACTCACCTTTTAGGTTCATTGGTATAACTTTTAAAGAAGCCCCTGTTCGCTCACAAAGCATTTGCCAAGGAACAATATTGCTATGATGCTCTAAAGAAGATACTATAATTTCGTCCCCTGCTTTTAATAAGGAAGCAAATCCATTAGCCACTAAATTAATACTATGTGTGGTTCCAGAAGTGTATATAATTTCATGAGCATGCTTAGCATTAAAATGTGTTTTAATAATTTGCCTAGCTTGTTCATATTTATTTGTCGCTTCTTGGCTTAGAGCATGAACTCCTCTATGAATATTAGCATTATAATTACTATAATAATCTACAATAACATCTATAACTTGTTGTGGAGTTTGCGATGTTGCAGCATTATCAAAATATACTAAAGGTTTCCCATTTACTTCTCTAGAAAGTATAGGGAAGTCTTTTCTAATTTTATCTAGATCTAACATACTACAAATTTAAGCTTTGTTTATTAAAAGACATAAAATATAAAGATGCTATTAAAAACAATTGGACTTAAATTTTTTTTTTATTTTTTTTAAATACATTTTAATAAAATGTATATTTGAAAAATGTATAATTTAAAACAGAAAATTAACAATTATGAAAAAATCATTTTATGTACTAGGTTTTATAACCTTTTTTGTGTTAGGAATAGGAGCAATGTTAGAATTTTTGAGTTGGCCTTATAGAGGAGTTATAGTCTTTATAGGTTTCTTATTTTTAAATTTTGGGCTAATACCTACATACTTCTATCAAAAATATAAGCAATGTTAGTTTTGGTAAGGTATATAGTTGTCTTAATGACGTTATTAAGTATAAGTTTAAATGCTCAAGAACCAATTGAAGCAAAAATAGATGCTATTATTAATACTTATAACAAGCCTGATTTGCCAGGTTTAGGTATAAGAATAATAAAAGGAGATAGCATTATATATTCTAGAGCAATAGGAGTTTCTAATTTAGACTATGGAGTTAAAAATAAGGATTCAACAGTGTTTTCTATAGCATCTATTAGTAAACAGTTTACAGCTTCTGCTATTTGGTCTTTAATTCAAACTAACAAGATTAGTTTAGAAGATGATGTTAGAAAATACTTACCAGAACTACCTAATTATGATTCAGTAATTAAGATTAAACACTTATTAAATCACACCGGAGGCATTAGAGGTTATCATACTTTAATGTACTTATCTGGATTTGATTATGATAATGTTTATTATGACAATAATACTGTATTGAAGTTAGCGTGTAAACAAAAGAATTTAAATAATATACCAGGAGAGAAAGTAGTGTATTCTAATACTCACTATAATTTGTTAGCTCTAGTTATTGAAAGAGTTTCTAATATGAATTTGAATGCTTATTTAAAAGAGCACATACTTGACCCTCTTAAAATGAATCAAACCTTTGTAAGGGTAGAGCATGGAAAACCTATAAAACATAAAGCTGTAGGTTATCAGTATAAAAATAATGAGTATAAGTTCTATTCCTCAAATCAATTAAGCTATGGTGCAGGAAGTATGGGGTCTAGTATGATTGATATGACAATTTGGATGCAAATGCTTAATGGTGAGGTGCCTGCGTTTAAATCGCTTTCTCAATTTTTAAAAACAACAGAATTACTACCTAGTGGCGAGAAGGCAAAATATGCTAGAGGTGTAATGTTAGATTCTTATAAGGGGTATAAAACAGTTAGTCATAGCGGCTTTGGTTTTGGTGGGCAATCTCAACTTATTACTGTTCCAGATGAAAGCATAGGAGTTGTTATAATGACTAATTTGCAATCTATTAATCCTACGCCTATATCTTACAGGGTTTTAGATGTTTTGTTGCCTAAAAAGTTAAAGGAAAATAAAGTTGTAAATACTAACGTTAATATTAATTCTGTTGCTTTTAAAAAATTTATTGGAGAATACAAAGAAGTTAATAGTGATATGAAAATGACTATTTCTTTAGAAAAAGATACTTTAAGAGCATTAAGTTCTTTAGGAAAAAAAGAAATACCCCTTATTCCTTTTGAGAAGGATAAGTTTAGTAGATTATATAATGAGTCTGTAAAATATGATTTTTCTAAACTATCTAATTATGATTTGATTATTACTTTTGGAGGTACTCCATTTTATTTTCAGCGCGCAAAATTTGTAGATCCAGTTTCTGTAAACCTAAGGGACTATGCTGGTGTTTTTTATTCTGAAGAATTAGATACAGATTATAGATTTTATATTGAAGGTGATGAGCTAAAATTATCTTATAAAAACAATGAGAATATTGCATTGTTTCCTGTTCAGTTAAATGAATTTGGAAATAATGATAGAACATTATATCGATTTACAAAAGATAAGAGTAATAGAGTCATTGCTATGTATCTATCTTGCGATGGACAAGTAAGTAATATAGAGTTTGTAAAACAAAAAAACCGCTTATAGCGGCTTTTTTGTTTTATAAGAGGTTTTATTACAAATCAAAACCAATATTAACACCTAATTTCATTGCAATTAATTTATTTATACGTTGTTTTAATTCTGGAATTTTTACAGAACTTAAAACATTGTTACTAAAAGCATACATTAAAAGAGCTTTAGCTTCTTTTTTAGGGATTCCTCTAGATCTCATGTAAAACATGGCACTTTCGTCTAGCTGTCCAATGGTACACCCATGTGAACACTTTACATCGTCTGCAAAAATCTCTAATTGTGGTTTTGTATTAATTGTAGCTTTATCACTAATTAAGATGTTGTTATTGGCTTGAAAAGCATTTGTTTTTTGAGCCTCTTTTTCAACAACAACTTTTCCATTAAAAACTCCAGTGGCACTATCTGCAAAAATACCTTTGTAATCTTGGTGACTTTCGCAATTTGGTTCTATATGATGTACTAAGGTGTTATGGTCTACATGCTGCTTATCTCCAATAATAGTAATTCCTTTCATTGTAGAATCTATGCGTTCTCCATTTTGGTAGAAGTTAAGATTATTACGGGTAAGTTTTCCTCCAAAAGAAAATGTATGTACTAAACAATGGCTGTTTCCTTTTTGATTTATAAATGTGTTGTCTATTAATGATGCATTAGAATTATCATTTTGAATTTTATAATAATCTATAATTGCATTTTTATTTGCAGAGATTTCAGTAACACTGTTAGTTAGCACAGGATTATCTGTTAAACTTTGGTGGCGTTCTATAATTTGTACCTGCGCATTTTCTTCTACAACAATAAGGTTTCTTGGTTGTAGCATTAAAGCAGATTCATTACCTGTAGAAAAATGAATTATTTGGATTGGCTTTTCAGCAACTTTGCTTTTAGGAATATGTATATATGCTCCTTCATTTGAAAAAGCGGTATTTAAAGATGTTAAGCTGTCTTTAGGAGCAATTTTATTAAAATACTTATCTATAACAGTTTTATATTTGTCCTTATTTAATGCAGAAGACATTAAACATACATCCATTTTATCGTGTGTTGTTTGCGATAAGTGAGAAGAGTATTTACCATCGATAAATATAATGTTATAAGTATCTATATCATGTATAAAATACTTTTTTACATCTTTATAATCTAATGCATTTTCCTGTTTAGGGAATACACTATAATCTTCCTTTAAAACTCTTTTAAGAGATGTATATTTCCAAGCTTCTTCTTTTTTAGAAGGAAAACCTGTAGCTTCGAATGCTTTTATAGCTTCTGTTCTAATATCATGAACAGGAGAATCAATATCTACGTGGTTTTCGAAAGCTAAAAAGGATGATACTAATTTTTCTTTTAAATCCATTGTTTAAGTATTCAGTTATACAGAGTTCAATTATATTGAGAGCTGTAAACTAATTTTAAGCGTCTACTTTTTCCTTTATCCAGTCGTATCCTTTTTCTTCTAGCTCATGAGCTAATTCTTTACCACCAGATTTTACAATTTTACCTTTGTATAGTACATGAACATAATCTGGTACGATGTAATCTAGTAAACGTTGGTAATGTGTAATAACAACTACAGCATTGTCTTTAGATTTTAATTTATTTACACCATTGGCAACAATACGTAAAGCATCAATATCTAAACCAGAATCTGTTTCATCTAAAATAGCTAGTTTAGGTTCTAGCATTGCCATTTGAAAGATTTCATTACGTTTTTTCTCTCCTCCAGAAAATCCTTCGTTTAATGAACGAGATAAAAATTTTCTATCTATTTCTAGTAGTTCTGATTTTTCACGAATTAGTTTAAGCATGTCTTTAGCAGGCATGTCTTCTAGACCTTTTGCTTTACGATTTTCGTTAATAGACGTTTTCATAAAGTTAGTTACAGATACTCCAGGAATTTCAACTGGGTACTGAAATGATAAAAATATACCTTTATGGGCACGCTCTTCTGCAGCTAACTCATTAATATCTTCACCTTCTAAAATGATTTCTCCTTCTTCTACTTCGTATTCTTCTTTACCTGCAATAACAGAAGCTAATGTACTTTTACCAGAACCATTAGGTCCCATTATAGCATGTACTTCTCCTGCTTTTACTTCAAGATTAATTCCTTTTAAAATCGACTTATCTTCAACACTAGCGTGTAGATTGTTTATTTTTAACATCGTATTATTGTCCTATTTTAATGACTTCGTTTGCTTTTGGATCTAGTGCTTTAACACTCACTATTTCTTTAATTTTTATTCTATATGGCCAACCTTCTTCTCCTTCAGGGATTGGTGTTATTTTACCACGAACTTGAACAGCAACACCATCTGTTGCTTCTTTTCTAAAATCTTTACCCATGTTATATAATTCGTGCATTTTATCATCTATAATTACACCATATACAGAGCTTCCTGATTGTAAAACAGCAGCATCTGCATAGTATATAAACTCTCCTGCTAATAATGTTAAACCATCATTTTGTTTTGCAGTTTTTTCTGTTAAATCTGTTGGCGTTTTTGTAGTAACTTCAGTTGTTTTTGTATCGTTTTTACAACTTGCAAATACTGAAATACTTAAAAGTAAGATGAAAATTTTCTTCATAATTATTATAACTATTAAAGGGTTTTATACTTCCGATAAGACGGATTTTTTAATTTTTATATTAACCTACAGAGCCTTCTAAACTTATCTCCAATAGTTTTTGTGCTTCTACAGCAAATTCCATTGGTAATTTGTTTAAAACCTCTTTACTAAAACCGTTAACTATTAAAGCTATGGCTTTTTCTGTGTCTATACCACGTTGATTACAATAGAAAATTTGATCTTCACCAATTTTACTAGTTGTAGCTTCATGCTCTATTTGAGCTGTTTTATTTTTGGCTTCTATATATGGAAACGTATGAGCACCACATTCGTTACCCATTAATAAGCTATCACATTGCGAAAAGTTACGTGCATTTTCTGCTCTAGAACTTATTTGTACTAATCCTCTATATGAATTTTGAGACTTTCCTGCTGAAATACCTTTTGAAATGATTGTAGATTTAGTGTTTTTTCCTAAATGAATCATTTTAGTACCTGTATCTGCTTGTTGGTAGTTGTTTGTTACTGCAATAGAGTAAAACTCTCCAACAGAGTTATCGCCTTTTAGTACACATGATGGGTATTTCCATGTTACAGCACTTCCCGTTTCTACTTGTGTCCAAGATATTTTAGCATTCGTTTCGCAAAGACCTCTTTTGGTTACAAAATTATATACTCCTCCTTTTCCTTCGGCGTTTCCTGGATACCAATTCTGTACTGTAGAGTATTTTATTTCTGCATCATCTAAAGCTATAAGTTCTACTACAGCTGCATGTAATTGATTTTCATCACGACTTGGAGCTGTACACCCTTCAAGGTATGAAACATAACTACCTTCGTCTGCAATAACAAGTGTTCTTTCAAATTGACCTGTTCCTGCTTGGTTAATTCTAAAATAAGTAGATAGTTCCATAGGGCAACGTACGCCTTTAGGAATATAACAAAAAGAGCCATCACTAAATACAGCAGAGTTTAATGCGGCATAGAAATTATCTTTTTGTGGTACAACTGTACCTATATATTTTTTAACTAGTTCAGGGTGTTCTTTTATTGCTTCAGAGATACTCATAAAGATGATTCCTTTTTCTCCTAAAGTCTTTTTAAAAGTTGTTGCTACAGAAACTGAGTCTACAACTACATCCATAGCAACGCCAGCTAGTTTTTTCTGTTCGTCTAGAGATATTCCAAGTTTTTCGAAAGTGGCTAATAATTCTGGATCTACTTCATCTATACTATTGTATTTAGGTTTGCTATTTGGCGCCGAATAATATGAAATAGCTTGAAAATTTGGTTTTTCGTAATGTACATTAGCCCATTCTGGCTCTTCCATTTCTTTCCAGATTTTAAAAGCTTCTAATCTCCATTCTGTCATCCATTCTGGTTCGTCTTTCTTTTTAGAAATGGCACGAACAATATCTTCATTTAAACCAACAGGAAAAGTTTCAGATTCTATATCTGTATAAAAACCATATTCATATTCTTTGGTTTTTAATTCTTCCCTTAAATCGTCTTCGGTATACTTGCTCATTTATTTGTTAATTGAAAGGTTGAAAAACGTAATAACTATATACAGTGTTTATGGTTTTTTGACCTTTTTCAAATTTTTAATTATTTAATTATAAAGAGAAACTTTCTCCACAACCACAAGTTCGGTTTGCGTTAGGGTTGTTAAAAACAAACCCTGTTCCATTTAATCCTCCAGAATACTCTAATGTAGTCCCTATTAAGTATAAAAAGCTTTTTTTGTCTACAATAATTTTTACACCATTATCCTCAAAAACTTTATCTCCATCTTCTTGGTCTCTATCAAACTTTAAATCGTAAGATAAACCAGAACAACCACCGCTTTTAACACCCACGCGAACGTAGTCAGTAGCTGAATTGTAACCATCATCAGTCATTAACTCAATGACTTTCTTTTTAGCTGTTTCAGAAACCTTTATCATAAATTTTCAGTTATAGAATTGATCTAAATAGTGTGCAAATATACAACATCAGTCGCTTTTTACCATATAACATGACATTATATTAATAAATGGTTTTATAACGAAAACTTATTAGTTAGTAAAGTCTGGGTTTGTTAAGAAAGAAGGATCGGACAGTGTTAATAAAAAAGCTTTTAAATCGGCTTTGTCTTGAGGAGATAATTGAACGCCTCCTTCGTCTACTTTTTTCATTAGAGGATCTATAGTGGGAGAGTTTTGTAAGCCTTCGCTATAATGGTTTATAACTTCTTCTAAGGTATTGAATCGTCCATCGTGCATATAAGGAGCTGTATAAGCCAAATTTCTTATAGAGGGAGATTTAAATTTACCATTGTCTGTTGGGTCTCCAGTAACACCACCAAGGCCAAGATCTGTGAACGTAGCATCTAAACCATTGTTGTGAAAAATATTATCTGTCCATAATGGATTATTTGGGTTACCATGACAATGAAAACAGTCACCTCTAGATTCTTGCATGAAAACGTCTAATCCATTTAGCTCCTCCGGTGTTAAAGTAGCTTGACCAAGTAAATATTTGTCGAATTTTGAATTTGAAGATATTAATGTGCGTTCAAACTGAGCTAGTGCTTTGGCTGTTAATTCTTTTGTTATTGTTGTTGTGTTAAATGCTTTTCTAAATAATTCTGGATATTCTGAATGTGCAGCTAATCTAACTATTACATCATCCCAATTACTATGCATTTCGATTGGGTTTTGTACGGGCTCTAATGCTTGTCTTTCTAAGCTTAGTTCTTTACCATCCCATGCAAAACGTTCATCGTAATTCCAAGCTAAATTAAATAAAGGCATAGAATTACGTGTTCCAAGATTTCCATCTACACCTTCACTAAATGCTGTATTGTCTGTGAAAGCATTTTGAGGCGCATGGCACGTAGCGCAGGCTTGGGTTTGATCTCCTGATAATATGTTATCGAAAAATAGTTTTTTACCTAAGGCTACACCTTCTACTGTTTGTGGATTATTACTAGGAATAACTGGAGCAATAATATTTTGTTCAAAGAGTGGAGGTATATTTAATGCTAAAGGGGTAGGCTCGTATCCTTGATTTAATTGACTTTCTTCATCAGAGCATGATAATGCAACAATGAAGAAAGTGAAATAAATAATATGTAAGCCTATTTTTTTCATTAGTTAATAGATTCTAAACTAAATACGTTTTGCCCATTTTCATTCATTAGTTTTTGAGCATTTGCATTAGGCATTAATACTTGATTAAGTGTGTTTAAGTCCCATGTATTTGGAGTTTTAAACCATTCAGCTACATTCATTTTTATATTAAAGGTCGTATTCTTTGTAATTGTTGTAGCTCCTAAATTTACAGTAATATATGTATCTTGATCTGGAAATACAGGTGGCATACCTGGATTTACTGCTCTAATATTATGGTAATTAAACGGTGCATCTGTTACAGTGGTATTCGAGTATTTACCATCAAACTGCATGTAATGATACCCTCCTCCTAATGCAGCCATTGGTACATTAAAAGATGCAGAGTTTAAATCTGCATATGCGCCATCAATATTTTTTTCATGTTTTAACCCATAAGTAAATGAAACATTTGTGTATGCTCCTGTTGGGATTTCTAAATCGGGATTATAAGATAAATCACCATTAGTTACATCTACTAATTTATAACCATCTATAACTACATTGTCTCCATTTGCTTTTGTGAATGTAACATCAGATATTATATATCTCAACCTAGTCATGGTAACCATTTCACCATTAGCATTAGTGTATGCTGTATTTTCAAAATCTAAAGTAGAAATAGGAGTTCCATCCCAATCGTGTTTAAAATTAAAGGTCGTTTTTGCAGATGATTTGATATTATCGTCATTATCTTCACCACAGGAGATGAAACTAATAGATAAAACTATTAGTAAAGCAAGCATTTTTTTCATTTTCAATTTTTATTTAATTTTTACGAGTAATAGGTCTGTAAACCCTTTATTTTCTGTAATGTCTCCGTTGTTACTTGAAGTTTCTCCAACTAAAACAATAGATTTATCATTTAATTCAGTGATACCATACGCAAAGTCTATTTCTGTACCACCTATAGTCGTTTGCCATTCTAGTTCTCCAGTGCTACTAACTTTTAAAGCCCAAGCATCATTTTGACCTTGATTTGTTGTTACATCACCATCATCACTACGAGAGCTTCCAGATAGTAAGAAACCATTATCTTGTGTTCTTGAGATAGAGCGAGCAACATCGAAGCTTGTTCCTCCAATGGTTTTTTCCCATAGCAGTTCACCAACAGGAGATATTTTTATTAACCATAAATCAGCCGCACCGTTGTTATTTGAAACGTCAGTATCTGTGCTTCTTGTGTCTCCAGCAATTAGGTAGTTGCCATCTCCAGATTTAGCAATACCTCTAGCTTCATCTATTTCTGAGCCACCAAACGATTTCTCCCAAACTAGAGCTCCCGTTGATGATATTTTAATAACCCAAAAATCGTAAGTTCCTTTATTACCAGTTATGTCAGTGTCTTGGCTATCTGATCTGCCAGCTATAATAAAGCCATTATCTTCGGTTTCTACAACTCCTTCAGGGGTGTCTGTAAAATTACCGCCAAAATATTTACTCCATTGTAATTCTCCTGAGGCATTGAGTTTAATAGCCCAATAATCGCCTCCTGCATGAAATGTAGCATTATTTTTGGTATTACCTTCACCATCAGATGCAGTAACATCTAACACACCAGTTATTAAATAGCCACCATCAGATGATTGAGTTAAGGCTGTGCCAGTATCTGATCCAGAAAAGCCAAAAGATTTTTGCCAAATTATATTTCCAGAAGCATCTAGTTTTGCTATCCAATAATCTTGAGCGCCTTCGTTTGTTGAGACGTCTTCATCGTTACTAAAGCTATGTCCTAATATAGCATATCCGCCATCTTGTGTTTGTATAATTTCATTTCCTCTATCATCATCTGTTCCTCCATAAGTTTTGTTCCATTGTAATTGGCCTGTAGCATTAAATTTTAGAATCCAATAGTCATAACTTATGTTTTGTTTGTCTATAATATCTCCATCCATACTTTGCGTGTAGCCTAGTATGGCATAGCCACCATCTGTTGTATTAATAACAGACCTAGCACTTTCATTTTTAGAACCTCCATAAGTTTTAATAAAATCTATTTCTCCTGTAGCAACATGGGGTGGAGGAGTAACACTACCAGAATTATCATCTTTAGAACAATTAAAGAGTAATAAAACAGCAATAAAGGGAATGTATTTTTTAAAATTCATAGTATTGTTTATGTACCGCTTTGTCTTACAATAAATAAGCCTCCTTCAATATCTCCTAAAATGATATTTCCACTAGCAAAGTATGGGTATAAACTCCAAACTCCATTAAAACTAGCACTATCACTAGAAGGGAAGGTGTCAAAGTACCCTATTTCTGTCATTGAATTAGTTGCAGCACCTATGTTAGTAATATCTAATACTCGCATTCCTGCTCTATAATTAGATAGGAAATATTTGTTTCCTTTAACATAGCCGTTGTGATCTATAGCGGCAGTAGGGCCTAAATACGTAGAAGATGCGATAGGATTGTCTAAATCATTAAAATCGAATACTAATGTTTTAGTATTAAAACCAAAACCTTGTTCGTCTAGTTCATCACCTAAAATAAAATAACGATGATCTTCTGTAAACCAGCCTTGATGAGCATAAGCTGTTTGCGGATATGTAAATTCGCTAATAGGAATGACATTTGTTTTGTCTGTTACATCTAGTATTACAACTTTATCTGTATTACCATTACTACCTACGTATATTTGTTTTCCTGCATGTTCTGTATCGGGCCCATTGTAAGTTACAACTTGAGCATCATGTGAGTAACCTCCTGCTGTATAATCTCCCAATAATGTTGGATTAGTAGGGTTTGATATGTCTATAAAAATTGGCCCTCCACCATTAGTTGAGTTACAACCAACAAGGTATGCTATTGCTTCACTTTCATTAATAACAATATTATGGCAACTCCCTACTCCAGAATAAATAGCATCTGCAGTAAATGTTTCAGGCGCATTAGCTACGTTTCTTAAGCGGGTAAGATCGAATACTTGCATGCCGTGAGGACCTACACCATCTGCAACAATAAAAGCATGGTTATTATATACTTTTACATCTCTCCAAAAATTAGTCCCAGCAGAGGTATTTAATCGCCCTAAAAATATAGGGTTTGTTGGATCGGTCACATTAACAAATGCTGTTGAATTAGTTAAACCTACTAGTGCATACTCATTTCCGTTACTTGGGTCTGTCCATCCCCAAATATCACTGCCTTCTACATTAGGATCTCCTCCTAATGTTTCTGCACTTACAGTGCCAAGTAAATCGTAATCGTTACATGGGTAAGGTCCCGCCATACCATTTTCGCAAGGGTGTAAAGGCACAATAGTATTCCCTCCGTTATTTCCTCCATTTCCATTATTTCCTCCATTTGGAGATTCTATTACTATATCCGTTGGTTCATCAGAACAACTTAGGGCTGTTGAAAATATAAGAGTACTACAAAAGAGTACTCGAGATAATTGTAGAATGGTGTTGGAGTATTTCATATTTCTAATTTTTATTTCAATACTAATTTTTTAGTAATAGTATTATTTATTTTTATAAGATACATTCCTTTAGAATAATCTGATGTAGGTAAAACGAATGTTTCCTTATTAATATTGTTTTTTGAATATACGTTCTGTCCTAATATGTTATAAATAGATACGCTTTTAATCTGTTTTCCTGATGGAGACTTAATTGTAGCTATCGATGTTGTAGGGTTTGGAGATAAAGAAAATGCTTTAGGATCTTCAAACTCTTCTGTACTTATTGTATTACTTTGTCGAACAATAATTAAACCGCTTTCAATATCACTTATAATTATATTTCCACTTGCAAAATAAGGATAAACACTCCAAGCACCATGAAAACTTGCACTATTACTACTTGTATAAGTGTCAAAATACCCTATTTCTGCACTTGAGTTATTAGAAGATACCAAAGTTGGTACATCTAATACTCTTAAGCCTGCACTATAATTTGCTAAATAAAATTTATTTCCTTTAACATAACCGTTATGATCTATTGCGTTTGTTGGTCCTGTGTATGTATTTATTAATGATGTATTAGAAAAGTCAGCATCTAAATCATTAAAATCAAAAATTACTGTTTTGGTTTGTACTCCAAAACTTTGCTCATCTCCTTCGTCTCCTAAAATAAAATAACGTTGATCGTCTGTAAACCAACCTTGGTGAGCATAACTTATTTGTGGGTATGAAAATTGATTAATTGATACTATATTATTTTTATCTGTTACATCTAATATTACTACTTTATTAGAGTTACCATTACTTCCAATAAATATTTGCTTTCCTGTATAATCAGAGTCAGGTCCATTATATGTTATTACTTGTGCGTCATGAGTATATCCTCCAGCTGTATAATTACCAATAGTATCTGGACTAGCAGGATTGGTTATATCAACAAAAATAGGACCTCCTCCATTAGCAGAAACACAACCTACTAAATAAGCAATACCTTCACTTTCGTTAATTACTATATTATGACAACTTCCAATGGTAACGTCACCAGCGTCTCCTGTATATTTGAGGACTTGGGCCCCATCGTAAGTTAAATCAGGATCTACTCCATTTCTAAGGATTGTTAAATCGAAAACCTGCATGCCATGAGCGCCAACGTTATCGGCAACAATAAAAGCATGATTATTATATATTTTTACGTCTCTCCAAAAATTATTTCCAGCTGCAGATTCTATTCTACCTAAAAAAACAGGGTTTACAGGGTCTGTTACACCTACAAAAGCTGTACTATTTGTCATTGCTACTATTGCATATTCTTTACCATCCAAAGGATCTGTCCATCCCCAAATATCACTCCCTTCTGGGTTACCTGCTGTCGTTGCTAATGTAGAGACAGGGATTCTAGACATGAAATCGTAATCGTTACATGGGTAAATTCCTGCCATTCCCGTAGTTGTATTACATGGGGTTTGAGCAAAAAGTGCTTGAAATAAAAAGCAAAAAATAACAGCAAAGGGGTAATTTTTAATCATCAGTATTGGTTTTGAGTAAAATAAGACACGCAAAATAGAATAAAAAGCGATAAAACGCACGTTTTAAACGTTAAACTACTGTTTAAAAACGCCTTATTTTAGTTTTTAAGTAAAATTTTAGCTAGAAAATCAAAGTTTACTAGACTAGATTAATAACAATTTAAAATAAGATTACCCTACTTTTACTTTAATACGAGTTTTTTTGATGTAGTATTGTTAATTTTTATTAAATAAATTCCTTTAAAATAAGATGTCATTGGTATGCGAAATTTATTTGAGTTAATATTATTTCTTGTGTAAACATTTTGACCTAAAATGTTGTATACAGAGATTGTATTTATTGTTTTGTTATTTTGTGCTTTTATTAATGTTGAAGCTTTAGCAGGATTAGGTGATAGAGTAAAATTTGTGCTTTCAAACTCAGGAGTACTTAAACTATTACTTTTTCTTATAATAATTAAACCTCTTTGTATATCGCTTATAATAATATTACCACTTTCAAAATATGGATATATACTCCAAGCTCCATCAAAATTAGCGTTATTATTAGGGTTTGTATCGAAATAACCAATTTCTGCATTTGCGTTTGTTGGCGATATTAATGTAGGAATATCTAAAACTCTTAAGCCTGGACTATAGTTTGCTAAAAAGAACTCATTCCCTTTTACATAACCGTTATGATCTATAGCACCAGTAGGACCTGTATATACATTTATTAATGCTTGATTGGTAAAATCGGCATCTAAATCATTAAAATCAAAAACTATAGTTTTTGTAGACACACCAAAGTCTAATTCGTCTCCTTCATCTCCTAAAATAAAGTAACGATGATCGTCTGTAAACCACCCTTGGTGAGCATAGCTTATTTGTGCATATGAGAACTCGTTTATTGATATGATATTATTTTTGTCCGTAACATCTAAAATTACTACTTTATTTGAGTTGCCATTACTCCCAATATATATTTGCTTACCCGTATAATCAGTATCTGGTCCATTATAAGTAATTACTTGTGCATCGTGAGAATAACCTCCATTTGTATAATCCCTTAGAGTTGTTGGGTTATTAGGGTTAGATATATCTATAAAAATAGGGCCACCTCTATTTGCAGAATTACAACCAACTAAATAAGCAATAGCTTTAGTTTCGTTGATAACTATATTATGACAACTTCCAATAATGATATCTCCAATTTCTCCATCTCCTACATATTTTAAAATTTGAGCACCATCGTATGTTAAATCTGGATCAATGCCGTTTCTAAGTATAGTTAAATCGAATACCTGCATACCATGTGGACCAACATCATCTGCAACAATAAAAGCAAAGTTATTATAAACTTTAACATCTCTCTAAAACTTGTTTCCAGCTGCAGTTTCAATTCTTCCTAAAAAAATAGGGTTTATAGGATCGGAAACATCTACAAAAGCTGTGCTGTTACTCATGGCAACAATAGCATATTCTTTGCCGTCTAATGGGTCTGTCCCCCCCCAAAAAAAAATGTCTCTACCTTCTGGATTACCTGCTGTAGTTGCTAATATAGAAATGGGAGTTCTAGATAAGAAATCGTAATTATTACAAGGGTATATGCCGGCCATGCCCGTATTAGGGTCGCAAATTGTTTGAGCATAAAATAAGTTTAGGAAAACACAAGCGATAGTAATAAAAAGGTACTTTTTTGTCATAGGATTAAGTTTTTGTTTATAGCTAAAATTAATAGGGAGCAATAAAACAAAGAAACTATTAAAAGTATTTGAATGCTATGTAAGTACTCTTGATTCTATAAAATATCTGAACAAGTTTTATGTTAAAATACTTGTTTTGGATTTTAATTAAAAGGTATTTGATAACAATTAAAAATAAGATTCTTCTACTTTTTTATTGTAAGTCCTTATTTTTGCATCATGATAGAAGATAAAAATCAACAACGTACACAATTAAGTGATTTAGGAGAATTTGGTTTAATAGATCATTTAACAAGGAATTTTGAAATAAAACATGAATCTACAATAAAAAGTATTGGAGATGATGCGGCTGTAATTAGCCCCAATAATAAACAAATTGTGATTACGACAGATTTATTAGTGGAAGGCGTACATTTCGATTTAAGTTATGTTCCTTTAAAACATTTAGGCTATAAAGCCGTTGTTGTAAATCTATCTGATGTTTATGCAATGAATGCAGAAGCGACTCAAATAACAGTGTCTATTGCGGTTTCTAATAGGTTCCCTTTAGAAGCATTAGAAGAATTGTATGCTGGTATAGAAGCTGCTTCAAAAATATATAATATAGATGTTGTTGGTGGAGATACAACATCTTCTACTTCTGGATTGCTTATCTCTGTTACTGCATTAGGAGAAGTAAATGCCGAAGATGTTGTTTATAGAGATGGAGCTAAACCTAATGACTTGCTAGTTGTTACAGGGGATCTTGGAGGAGCTTATATGGGGTTACAAGTCTTAGAAAGAGAAAAAGAAGTTTTTAAAGTAAACCCAAATAATCAACCTGATTTAGATGCTTATACATATATTATGGAGCGTCAATTAAAACCTGAAGCACGAAAAGATATTGTCAAGCTATTGAAAGATTTAGATGTTAAACCTACAGCTATGATTGATATTAGTGACGGGTTGTCTTCAGAAATATTACATATTTGTAAAATGAGTAAAGTAGGTTGTGATTTATACGAAAATAAAATTCCTCTAGACCCTCAAGTTATTTCAACTTGTGAGGAGTTTAATATAGATAGTACAACAATTGCTTTAAATGGTGGCGAGGATTACGAACTTTTAATGACAATTTCCCAAAAAGACTTTCCAAAAATAAAAGGAAACCCTAATTTAACAGTTATTGGTTTTATGACTGAAGAAAGTGTAGGCGCAAATTTGGTAACTAGAGCAGAAACCAAAATACCATTACAAGCGCAAGGCTGGAAAAACTTTAACGATAATTAATTAAGAGGTCATTTTATAAGCCGTACGTAATTCTTCTTTATTATGCCTAGATTGACGTTTAGCATGGATTCTAGATAAGATAGAATTAATTTCTTTGTATTTAGGAGTTAAAGGTGTTAGATTACCTTTACCATTGGTTGTCAATTCTTTGCCGCATTGAGAGCATTTATACTCTTTTACATGATAAGTTACATTTCGTGATACTTCAAAATTGTGACCAAATAAATTACATATTAATCGCATAGTTAGTGGGAGAGATTATAAGGTGATGATAATCATGATTTTAGTTAAAGGTTGTTAAACCTAATAAAAAAAAATCAATCTTCGACTAAAAGTTGTCTTTATTCGACAAAATGCGTTATTTCTTGTAAGTATTGTTCCTTGTTTTCGATGTGAGACATGTGTCCTTCAGAAAACATGTATGTTTTAATATTGTGTTTTTCAGTAAACTGAGTTATTTTCTTTGAATCTAAAACGGAGTCTTTTTCTCCTAGTAGAATGATTTTTTTAAAAGAGGCCTTGGCGAAAAATACAGATAAATCTTCTCGTAATTTCATACCTTCTTGTCCAGCCATGTAACCTTGTAAGGATGTTTTAAGAGCAGTTTGCATAGCTGTTTTATATTCAGCTTGATACATTATTTTGCTTTCGGAACTGAAAAGATTAGCAAAAGACATGCGTACCATATTTTCAAAATTACTTTGCACCATTTTGTTGGCTCGTGTTCTTAATTGTTTTCGATCTTCATTATCAGCTTCATAGGTTGAATTTAATAAACAAAGTCCTTTTATGTTTTTTGTAAATCGTTTTGCAAAGGCTAAAGCAACATAGCCTCCCATAGAGTGGCCTATAAAAATATATTCTGTTAATTTTAGATAATCTAAAACAGCTTTTACAGCGTTTGCCATTTCGCTCATAGTATGTATGTAGCCTATACAGTCCGTTTTTCCGTGACCCAATAAATCTATGGAAATAACAGTATGTTTTTTAGATAAAACACTAGTAGTCGTATCCCACATAGAATGATCTTCTAAAAAGCCATGTAATAAAATAACAGAAGAGCCTTTGCCAGAAACGGTATAAAAAATATTAATTCCTTTATATTCTAAAATCATTTTTAAAGTATATTAGGCAAATATAAGTTTAAGTCTTTAGTAGTTAGTTTTTACTAAAAATATTTTTATGGATAAAAGAAAAGATCTATTTGTAACAAGTTTCGCGTTATTTTCCATGTTTTTTGGCGCAGGTAATTTATTGTTGCCTCCACTTTTAGGTTATAATGCCGGAGAAGATTGGTTTTTGGTAACAATTGGTTTTATGCTAACAGCTGTGGTTATTCCTATTTTTGGAATTTTGGCGCATGCTAAATTACAAGGAACAATGTTCGATTTTGGTAAAAAGGTATCTCCAATTTTTAGTCTAGTATATTGTATTATTGTCTACATTATTTCTATAGCAATACCTTCGCCAAGAACGGCATCTGCAACGCATGAAATAGCTATCCATCCAGTCTTTGGGACGAGTCCATTATTAACGAGTGCCATTTATTTTACGTTAGTATTAGTGTTTGTTTTAAATCGTTCTAAAATTTTAAATTTAATAGGTAAGTTTTTAACACCATTAATAGTAATAGCATTGTTTTTTGTAATAGGAATAGGGTTGTTTTCTAGCGCCATGAAAATGAATCCAACAACCTTTGAAGCGCCAATAATAAGTGGGGTTTTAGAAGGTTATCAAACCTTTGATGCTATTGGAGCAGTAGTTGTTGGAGCAGTTATAATTATCTCTTTAAATTTTAAACAAGAAGATTCTTTTGAGGATAGAAGATCACTTATTAAAAAGTCTGGTTTTATAGCAGGATTAGGTTTGTTTATTATCTATGCTGGGTTAATTTCGGTAGGCGCATTTTATGGTTCTGAAATAAATATAGATGGAGCTTTAAGTAGTGATATGCAAAGAGCTAATTTATTACGAGGTATAAGTATAGTATCCTTAGGTAATTTTGGAAATACTGTATTAAGTATTTTAATATCCTTAGCTTGTTTTACAACAGCAGTAGGTATAATAGCAGGGACTGCAGATTACTTTAAAGGGGTGTTAAATAATTCTCAAAATGTATATACAATTACAGCTATTATAGCGTGTATTATAGGTGTCGTTATTGGACAATTAGATTTTCATTCTATTATAATGATTGCATTACCAATACTTATGTTTATTTATCCAATAACTATCGTTTTAATTTTGTTGAATGTTGTATCAGAACGATATGTTTCAAAACTAGTTTTTAGAAGTGTTGTTATTGTGACTTTTTTATTTAGTATTCCTGATTTCTTAAAATTCATCATAAATCCAAAGTATTTAGAAGGAGTTGTAAATAGTATTCCTTTGGCTAAATATAGCTTTGGTTGGGTTTTGCCAGCTTTGATTGTTTTTTTAGTGTTAAATATTAAAAAAATTACGACTAAGAAATTATCTATATAAATAAACCATGGCAGTTCAGGATATTACAACTTATACTTTTAAAGATGTGTTTTCGTTAAGTGTAGTGCAATTTGAAAACGCATGTGTAGTTAACAAGCCAGAACAGATAGATTCTTATAGTATTTATTGGATAAAAGAGGGGAAAGGAACTTATAATATAGATTTTAAAAGTTATACCTTTAATGAAAACGTGTTATTTTTTCTATCTCCAGGACAGGTGTTTTCTGTTGACTCCGAAAAAATAAAAGAAGCTTATAAACTTACATTTGTTAAAGATTTTTATTGTATACAAACACATGATAAAGCAGTAGCTTGCAATGGTGTATTATTTAATAATGTTTACGAAACACCTTTTGTAAAACCGTGCGATAATGATACTAAAAAGCTAAACTTTATACTAGAAAGTTTAGTAGACGAATTTAAGAGCGACGATACCGCACAACACGATATGCTGCAAACCTATTTAAAGCAGTTTATAATTCATTCAGTACGTATAAAAAAAGAAAATCATCCAATAAAAGATGATATAGAAAGTAAGCTGTTTAAAGATTTTAGTATTCTAGTAGAACAAAATTATAAAATACTACACTCGGTAACAGATTATGCTAATCGTTTAGGGGTTTCTCCAAAATCACTTACTAAAAACTTTCAAAAAGTAGGTGCGCAAACCCCTAGTGACTTTATTAAAAATAGAATAGTATTAGAAGCGAAACGTCAATTAATATATACAGACGAACCAGTAAAGCAAATAGCATACGATTTAGGCTTTAATGATTCAGCATACTTTACACGTTTTTTTACTAAAGCAACTTCAAAATCCCCGCTTCAATATAGAAAAGACTATTAATAAGTGTTTATAACTATACTCTATAAATAACTTTTACATTTAATAATTTTTCAACTTCATATTAATTATTTGGGTGTGACCGCAAGAGTTAGGTTGTCCATGTATATTTTTTTATCCTTTTTTTTGCATAAAAAGGATGTCATTTCCATTCTTCACGTATAAAAATACCACTAAAATCAAGTAAGTCCAAGCATAAGGAACTTTTGTCCATTTTTTAAGATGTGTTAGTGTCGCATCTTTGCAGTGTAATTAAGTAGTAATAATTAAAACACAACAAAATATGAAAGCAATAGAAAATTATCAGTGTCCGAATTGTTGGGGTTATCAAGTATACGACGAAAAACAATCTCAGCAGACATTGTGTGAATGCACAAAAGACAATAAATAGAAAGTACAACGCTACTTAAAGTTTGTGAAAAAACTTGAAAAGACGTTAAAATAAAAATTAATAAATCGCTCGCTAAAACGAGAATAAAGAAACAATATTATGAGTACAAGAATTGAGACATTAAACCCAGAAACGACAACAGGTAAATCAAAAGAGTTATTTAATGCTGTACAAAGCAAATTAGGTTTTATTCCAAACTTAATTAAAGTATTTGGTAATTCTCCAGCAACATTACAAACATATTTAAGTTTAGGGGAATTAACAGCAAGTGGAAACTTTTCTAATAAATACAGAGAGCAATTAGCCTTAGCTATAGCAGAAAGTAATTCATGTAACTACTGTTTGTCTGCACACACTGCTATTGGTAAAATGAATAGTTTAACAGAAGAACAAACACAACAAAGTCGTCAAGGATTTGCAAACGACGATAAAGCACAAGCAGGGTTGCAATTTGCAAAAGCAGTAACAGAAAATAGAGGGCAAGTTTCTACAGAAGCTATTGCAGAAGTAAAAGCTGCTGGATATAATGATGGTGATATTTTAGAAATTGTATTAAATGTAGTGTCTAATACATTAAAAAACTATGTTAACCATATTGCAGAAACAGAAGTTGATTTTCCATCTGTAGAAGCAGGGAAATTTACTGTAGCACAATAGTAATATAGATAAGTTCATAAAAGTCTAAAAATGTCAATTCAATAAATTTTAGAGATAAAATAGGGAGAACTGCTTGCTTATTCTATTGAATTGATGCTTTTAGCACCATGATTTAAAAATTAAAAAGAGTAAAATAATTAATAATAATCAAGAAATTTCCACCAATAGGAAATAATAAAGCAAACACAAAAACAATGAAAAATTTAGTATTAGGAGTATTTTTAGTAGCGTTTACATTTGTAGTACAAGCACAAGATAAAATGAAAAAAGCGGTAAAAACAGTTTCTTTAGAACAAACAAAAGGTGAGTTTACTCAAAAAGCATTAACATTATCAGAAGGAACTTATGTTTTTAATGTAACAAATACAAATGCTGCACCAGAAGTAGGTTTAGTATTAATTCAAGCAGGAAAAGATGGTTCTAATGCCAAAAACCATATTGCAGACGCTTATTTGTCTCAAATGGTAAAGCACGGTAAAACAGAATCATCAAAAGCAGTGACGCTTAAAAAAGGAACATATAAATATTTCTGTCCTTTTAATAAAACACCACAATATACCCTGACTGTAGAGTAGTTAGTTATTTAGTTTATTGCTAAAAAGCGAACTCTGTAATTAGAACTCGCTTTTTTTATTAATATTTTTGAAGTTATAATTGCTTAATTAATTTCCTGGCAATTACTGTGTCATATATAATTTTTAACTTACTTATTTTATTATTTATATCAAACTCTATGATATCTACAACATCAAATTCTACTTTTTCGTTATTCTTTAATGTCCATTTGTATGTAAAATATAAAGCTAAACCGTTAGATTCATTGTCTTCGAAAATTCCTAGTAGATGAAGTTTAGAATTAGATGTATCACTACTTAATTCGTGATAAAATTTATCTGCTTTTTTTATACCATAAAGAGGTGAGTCAACAATTCCGTTGTTATTAAATTAATAACCTTTTCAATGTCTCCTTTTTCAAGATAATCGATGTATTTACAGGCAATTTCTTTTTTTGTCATTTTCTCTTTGTTTAAATCCCTAAAGTAAGCAAGTGTTTTGTAATAGATAATTGTAAACTTATTTCAATTATTTTTATTTAACATTCAGTTTATTAGTATGTTACGGTAAAAACCGTACTTGAGTAAAAAAAAAAAGATTATTTTTACTTCAAATAAATTTATTTTAATATTTAGAACCCAAAAAAACAAGTTAGCCTCCCAAGCTTAACGTTCTGAGTATTTATGTTTACGTAAGCACATTATTTTTAATAAACAACCAAAATTAAATAAAATGAAAAATATGTGTTTTTTAGTGTTTTTGTTATGTGCTTTTGCTTTTGCACAGAATAAAAAACAGAATAGAAATGGAACTACAATAGAGGATACAGTTACTCAATTTCCGTTAAAAATAGGCGATGAGTTCTCTATTAACGTAATGACTCCCCACCCTTATAATTTAAAAGGAAAGAAAGGTGTTCTTTTTGAGCAAGAGTTTTACTCTAAAAACTCATCCTATATTAAATTATACTTTGAGAATTTTAATCTTTTTCCGGGGGATTATGTCGAAATATTTAGCCCTAATACAGGAGAGAGTATCATTTATGGTGAGCGGGGTAAAGTGATAGATAATAATAGAACCATGATTAGTGATTTTTGGACAAAAGTAATTTTTAATGAAAAAATAATTGTTAGGTTGTATGGTAACGGACAATCGTCAAATAATTATGGATTCGATATTAAAAAGGTAGCTTATGGTTATTCTGATGAGAAAATAGGTCGAATTGTTTCTGAAAATGAAAGACTTAATAGGTCTATTTGCCAAGGGGATGAAAAAGAAGCTATAGAGTGTTATAATGGTACAGAAATGTATGAAAAAGGGAGGTCTGTATGTAGGCTTTTAATAGGGGGTACTGGTTTGTGTACAGGATGGTTACTTGGTTGTGAAGGCAATTTAATGACAAATAATCACTGTATAGGTAGTGCTTCAGATGCGGCCAACACAGATTTTATATTTAATTATCAGTATCAAAACTGTAATGGAACAAATCCCGCAAGTTCTGATATTGTGGCCTCTTCTTCTTCCTTTATAAAAACTAATTCTACGTTAGATTATACTTTGGTTAAGTTACCTGTAAATCCCACAGATCAATATGGATATCTAAGTTTAAGTTCTGTTGCTCCAGTTGTGGGAGATAGAATATACATAATAGGTCATCCAGGGGGGAGAAGAAAGGAAATAACAGTAAACACAAATGTTGGAGGAACAGCTAATGGTTATGCTCAAGTTAATGTTGTTAATACAAATGGGATTCGATATTATGCAGATACAGAAGGTGGGAGTTCGGGTTCACCTGTGTTAAATTATAATAGCAATTTAGTAGTCGCAATTCATAATACAGGAGGGTGCCCTAACGGGTCTTATGGAAGGAGCGACAAATTAATAGCATCAATTGGGTCAAGTATGCCTAATTGTGGTATAAATGATTCCGGTAGTGGAGGAGGAGGGGCTACATGCTCTGACGGTATTCAAAATGGAAATGAAACAGGTATAGATTGTGGAGGACCTTTATGTGAGCCTTGTCAGACAGCATGCAATGAAAATCAGATCGAGTTAAGTGTTACTCTAGATGATTATCCAGAGGAGACTTCTTGGAATCTTCTAAATGGATCTGGATCTACTGTAGCTTCTGGGAGTTATTCTAGCTCAAATTCAGATGGTTCAACGGTTGTGGAAACCTTGTGTTTACCAGATGATTGTTATACTTTTACTATAAGAGATTCATATGGTGACGGCATTTGTTGTTCTTATGGTAATGGGTCGTATAGCTTAACAGGACCAGAAGGTCTTATAAAAACAGGAGGAGCGTTTGGAGCTACAGAAGTAACAGAGTTTTGCTTAGGTCAAGTAGCAGCTTGTGTTGATGTTTCTTTAGATTTAAAATTTGATAATTATCCAGAGGAAACAAGCTGGGAAATAAAAAGTGATATAACTGGATCTGTAGTGTTTTCTGGGGATAGCTATGGGAATCAAGCAGATGGAAGCTTGTTGACAATTAGTGAATGTTTACCAGTTGGTTGTTATTCAATAACAGTCAAAGATTCTTATGGAGATGGTATGTGTTGTGCGTATGGTAATGGCTTATATAGATTAATAAACACCAATACAGGGGCAACGTTAGCATCAGGAGGATCTTTTTCAAATAGTGAAACTAGTAGCTTTTGTATAGGCTCAGACTTTACAAATACTTTGTTAAACCAAAATATAGAGAGTTTAATTGAGGCGACATATTTACAGACCTATCCTAATCCAGTTAATAATATTTTATACATACGAACTAACATAAATAAAATACTTAATTACAAGATATACAATTTACAAGGTCAAAATATTAAGGAGGGCATTATTAGAAATGATGCTATAGATTTATCTAAATTTAATAATGGGTTATACCTATTAAAAATAGGAGATGGTAATAAACAGATTATAAAAAAGATTATAAAAGCTAATTAATAACAAATAGCCCTCCATTTAGGAGGGCTTTTTTAGAGTATAATTTTTTAAACTTTTCAATATCTTGTTTTTCAAGATAATCTATGAATTAACTGGCAATTTTTTTGTCATTTTCTCTTTGTTTAAGCCCCTAAAGTAGGTAAGTGTTTGTCTAGATAGGTTCTAATACACCATTTTAACTCCTCTTCTGGAATATTTTGGTTTAATTGAAAAATAATAGCGAGTTTGTCATCAAAATTAAATGTATTACCAAAAACTAATTTAAAATTATCAATCAATCTACTTGTACATTGAAAATACATGGCATATTGGTCTGGAGTTTTTTCTTTCCAATCCATTCGTAATGTGCTAACTTTTTTTGTGATAAGACTAGGCTCTCCCCATTTTAGAGTTTCTTCCAAATAATAGGTAACTTCTTCAATGTTTTTGACTGAATTTTAGATATTGCATTTTAGAATTAACAAATTTAGGATAGTTGGCAAAAACCAAATCTACTTTTTGAGATGTAATTAATTTAAATGCTTTCATTATTACTTTTTTACAAATGTTACACCATAATTATTTGCAATAGAATCAATTTTATGCTTGGTTAATGTATTTACTTTTGAGTTTTTAGATATGTCTTTAAAAAAAATTTCAAAACCTCCAGGAGTAATTGTGTTCATGCTAATACCAACAATAGTATCTGTGTTAATAAAACTATGAGGAACTCCTCTTAGTAATCTTATAATGTCTCCTTGTTTCGCTTGAATTTTTTTCTCACCACAATTAAACAGATAATTGCCTTTTAAAATATAAAAAAGTTCATCTTCATTTTTATGAACATGTAAAGGAGGCCCTCCTTGTGACGGTGTCTCTGTAATAATAACAGAATAGTCGCCATTAGTTTGATCGCTTAAAATTTTCCCTGTAATTTTTACACCTAAAACATCCCATTCTTCCCCTTGACTTGAAGATACATATATTGGAATATCCGTTGTTTTATTATTTTTTGTAACGGTAGAAACTTTGTTCTCTTTACAGTTGTAACAAGATAGAATTAATAGGAAAAAAAACAGCTTTTTTAGAATATGAAGATGAGAATTGCATAAATATATTCTATGGTTTAATATAAGAATAAAACTAAGCATTATTTTTTTACGTTGTTGAGTTTTGGTTTAGAATAAATATTTAATAATAAAAAGGGTATTTATACGCTTGTTTGGTAATACATCTAAGTGGTAGTTTTAGAGCATAAGATTTAATATGTATAAATACTAAAATAAATGTAAAATGACACAGTATAAGAGTCGTAAAGATTTTTTGTAGAATAATCCAAGACATCTGCATTTGCCGCATTAGATATGGCCATACGTATACAAAAACAAGTTACAGATCAGGCAATAAAACTTAAACTTGGGCAACTAAAAGGGAAAGATGTTATTGTTATAGGTTCTGGTGTTGGAGGGTTAACAGCCGCTTACGAAATACTGGCGCAAAAATCAGGTGCAAAAGTAACCGTATTAGAAGCGCTAAACAGAACTAGTTTATAAACAGGAGACACATTAACAAGATGTTAATAGTGATCCTTGTTTTTTTATTGTAGGTGATCAAATTTCGTCTTTGCCAGTTTGGCAAGAAGGAGCAATTGCAGCGGCAATTAAAGTTATTAGTCGTATGGCAAACCAGATATGGAAATTACTCCATTAGCAAATTTACCAGATACAAGATTAATGGTAGAAGGTATCTAACTTAATAAGAGTTTTCTATTAAAAAGTCATTTAATAATTGTTAAATGACTTTTTTTATGAGTTTTAAGTAATAGAAATAGATAAAAGGTCTCTTAGCGTATGTTTTTATTTACAGTATAATAGCAAATTTTCGCTATCATTATATGATAATAAAAGTATTATAGTTTTTATTTTTTCTCAGTTTATTATTATTATTAAAATGAAATTTTATAGCTAATGTTAGGTATTATTAAAGCTTCTCTATACCCATCTACAATATTGGTTTTTAGGTTAAATCTATGGCCTTGAAATTCTTTGTGATTTGTAGCGTTTAATGTTTTAAGAGATAGTTTATGAGTCGATTTACTTTTGTACCACTCATAATTAACTGTAAAGTGAGTGATTAAAGATGTTTTCGCTTGTTCAGTAAAGGGAGTGGTTTCATTGTATACTACATCTTGTTCAAATATTGAAGCTTGATTATCTACTAATGAATATCTGTCTCCTCCTTGAACACTAAACCTTAAATTAAAACCAAGTAAGTTTTGTTTCTTTTTACCTATTCTATATTCTTTTCCGCAAAGAGCATTGAAAAGGTAGTTTTTGTTAAAACGTGTGCTATACCAATTGCCTTTATCAGTTTTATATTTAGAATTAAATATAGAGGCAGATATTAAATAATAAAATCCATTACTTATGTATTGTTCTAAAGTTACATCCAAACCGTAATTTAAACCTTTACCAGAGTTAATGTAGGTGTCACTAATGAACCAATCTTGTTGTAAATTTAAAAGAGATGAAGTGCTGTTTTCGATTATAGGAATATTGTATAAGTATTGAAAATAAGGTTCAAATTTTAAATGAAGTTTTTCATTTATATTCCAATCATATCCTAATACAAAATGATGCGCTTTAGAAAAATCTAAATTCTCGTTTGCTTGAGGAGACGTTGAATTGATTGTATTTGCAAAATAGATATTCAGAGGTTCAATTCTACTATGTAAACCATAACCGAAACTAGCTTTACTATTTTCATTAAGTTGGTAACTTAATCCAAAGCGAGGTTCAATAGTAAAATAATTATTCAATGTAAATAACTGAGAATTTAATCCAACATTTATTTGCCAGTTTTTGAATGAAAAAGATGAGTTTGTATATGCAGAAACTAAAGTGCTAAAGCCTTTTTCTAAAGCTAAAGAATTTAAGCTGTTTGTAACATTGTTATTTTCTTTTATGTTTAAATTATAGCTTATACCTCTTAAAGTAACTCCTGTTTTATTTGTATGTCTAGAATTGAATTTTTTATTTAAAAAAGATTTAAGAGTAAAATTGTAACTAGTATTTCTTATTTCGTTTTCTGGTTGTAATTGTGAAGCATTATCTAATTTATCTGTTTTTAAATCAAGACCATTTGTAGATATTGCTAATGTTGAATTTAAGTATGTTGAATTTTTAAAAACGAGTCTATGATTAAGGCCAAATGCTCCCATATACTGTTTTACGTTTTGTTCATTAATATCTTGTAAATAGATTTGTTTATCAATCTCCTTTTGGGCACTAGTTCCAGATTTATCAATTAATCCAATTCCCCAGATAGAAAATAAACCATATTTTTTAGTTGGTAATTTTAGTTTGAAAGATAAATCTTGATAACTTGTACCTCTTGCATCTTCTGGTAATAAGGATGAAACAAGGCCTAATGTAGAGTATCTATAGTTTATAAGATAAGAAGAGTTATTTTTTTTACTTATTGGTCCTTCAGAAGTAAGATCAATTCCAATAGCACCAATTTCAAAACTATACTCAAATCCTGAACTATTTCCATTTCTCATTTTTAAATCAAAAACACCAGATAAAGCATTATTATATTCGGCAGGAAACGCTCCTGTAAAAAAATCTGAATTTGCTAGTAAATTACTACTTAATGCTGTTAATCCACCTCCACCAAAAGCACTTAAATTAGCAAAATGGTTAGGATTAGGAATTTCAACTCCTTCAATTTTCCATTGTAAGTATTTGGGAGCATTTCCTCTAACTATAATGGCATTGTTGCTAATATTACTGGAAACTCCCGGAAACGAAGAGGCTAATCGGGCAGGGTCGTCAAATCCACCTGCATATCTACTGGCTTCTTCAATACTTAGCATTCTTACGCTAACTGTAGCCATTTTGTTTAACGGCTTTTCTTTAGCTATTTTTGGTTTAATTACTATTTCATCTAATGCATACGTGTTTTCAACGAGAGTAATAGGTAAAATAACTTCTTTAGCAGATGTAACAATAACTTCAGGATTTATAATAGGTTTATAGCCTAGAGAGGATATTTTTAAATCATACCTTCCAATAAGTACATTTTCTATAATAAAATTTCCATCTATATCTGAAGTTGTTCCTATAATTGGGTCAGAGCCAATAATAATTACAGTTGCAAATGGAATAGGTTCTTGTGAAGAGTTATCAATTATTGTTCCTTTAATAGTTTGAGTTAATTCTTGAGCGGAAATAATGTGCGTTAAAAGTAAAAATATAAACAGTAAGAAATTCTTAATCATTATCTAAATTCTAGTTTAAGTGAGAGGCTAAAGTAAATTTAGAAACTGGTTTTTGTGTTCTTGATTATATATTGGAACCTTTTTTTTATAGATGTGTAACTTGTTGATAATTAACGATTGTAATGCGTTTAGGTGTGCGCTATTATAAAGTAGAACTACTTTTTTTAAATTCGGAAGGTGTTTGAGAGCTTATTTTCTTAAAAGCAGTGTTAAAAGATGTTTTAGAGTTAAAACCTGATTCAAAAGCAATACCAAGAATGGACATATGGTCGTTTTGACCGTTTGAAAGTAATTCTTTTACTCTTTGGACTCTATATCTATTAACGAACCAAAAAAAGTTTTCACTAAATCCTTTATTTATTACATATGAAAGTTGGTGAGGAGTGAGCTCGATTAATTCTGCTAAACGAATTAAAGTTAATTCAGAATCCAAATAAGGATGCTGATCCTCCATTAATCTAGTTAGCTTCGTTTTTAAAATTTCTAGATCATTGTCTGGTATTATTTTTCTTTTTTCTTTAACACTCTGTTCTCCTGTAGCAATAATGAGATTACGCTGATTTTCATTCAATAAAAAAATCTCTTTTTGCCTAAGGGAGTTAAAACTAATAAAATAAATGATTATTAAAGATATAACATTTGCTAACAAGTTTAAGTCAGCACCTCTAAATATTATATTGTAAATACCAATAAAAATACTTAACCCCAACAGTGCTATAATGATAGATTCTAACCATTTAAGATCAATTTTATTAGTATTTGAAGCAAATAGACGAATTCTCTTTTTATGATGTTGAATTATAATGTAGGAGTAGATTGTGAAATATAATGCCTGGCTAATTATAAAGCCATTGATAATATTAGGTGTTATAGTATTATTCTTATCCTTTAGCTGAACGATTAATAATAGTAAATATAATAGTGGGGAAATTAAATATAAAGAATCTGTTTTTTTGAGTTTAAAATCTGGATTTGAGTAATATTTAATGCTATAGTATAGTATAATAGGGGTTAAAAACTGAAAGATTCTTATTGGAATAAATAGGGTGTTGTTTAATGGTTGAAAACCTACTAATTCAAAAATTTCTTCTAGCCAAAACGTAGACCAAAGGAATAGAAAAATTCCAAACCAAAAATTTGCCTTTTTATTAACTTTTATAAGGTTTGATATTAATAAAAAAGAGAGTAAAAAAAGCGATCCAAGTATTAGAATTACTACTAATGAGTTTATTTCATTCATGATAAATGTCTTTTTTATATTAGAAATATCAATTTCACTAATATTGTAATTAGTTTAAGCGTTTTATGGTAGAAAATGCTTGATCTACAATATGGTCCTCTACTAAAACAGTAAATTCATTGGTAGTAGAAATAACTTCATAGATAGCAATCCCTTCCCATGCAAAACGTTTAAAGATTTGGTAGTATAACCCAGATATTTTAGAATTATCTTTTGGTAAACGAATACTAATTGCCGAAAGTTGTTCTTGTAAGCCTGTTTTGGTCTCGCTCTTAAAAGCCTCTAAAACGGTATGCTTTTCTGAACTAGAAATAACAAGATTACTTTCGTATATACCTTTAGAAAAACCATAAAATACTTCTGTGTTAATGCTTTCTAATATTTTAGCGTGACTATGAATTAGAGTTTTAGAATTTTCAAAAGTAAAATCGATTAAGTTGGATCTTACAGTAATATCTCCTAAGTCTTTTAAAACAGATCTTAATTTTTTAGAATGGCGTAGGTATTTAGGAGGATTGTAACGGCGTAAAGCCATCATTATTGCGCCTGCTTTTACAGGTCTTCTTAACATTTTACTTACTGGAGTTTGCAGTTCTTCGGCTAAGGCAGAAAAATTAATAATACTTCTAGATAATGCTTCTTCTAGAAAAGGTTGAGCAACTAAAATATCTTCTACACAAGAGGCTATTGTTTTCATAAATTTTATTTTTAACCTTCTATTAAAGAAAGGAGTAAGATTATATTTGTTAAATAATTAACAACATGTATAAAATTAGACTAATTTTTTCATTTTTAATTATAAAGAAAGAACTAAATGTACTTTTACTTCCTAAAAAACAATCAGTGCGTTAACCTGAACTTGTTTAGCTTTCTGATTTTAGTAGTTCAGAGTCTCATAGGTTTCATTTTGGTTAATTAATTTATATGAGACGCTATAACGAGTTCAGGTTAACGCTATTGACATTCTTACTATTAAATAATTAAAAAACATGTTAGTATTAAAGTTTGGTGGAACCTCTGTAGGTTCTGTCGAGAATATGATTACTGTAAAAAATATTATTAATGACAATACTAAAAAAGTAGTAGTATTATCTGCAATGTCGGGAACAACAAATATGCTTGTAAAGCTCTCAGAAAACATTAAACATGCCGAGGTTAAAAAGGCGTTAAGTTGTATTGCAGATTTACGAGCATCGTATGAGGAAACCATTAACGAGTTATTTAATAGCGAAACTATAAAAGTTGAAGTTGCATTTTATACAGACTCTATATTTAATACGTTAGAGAACTCTGTTAATACTTTACAGAAATTAGTGTTACATAATACTATTGTTGCGCAAGGCGAATTGTTATCTACCTTTATTTTTAGTCGTTTTTTACAACAAGAGGGTATAAATACGGTATTGTTGCCAGCATTAGATTTTATGAGAGTAGATAGAAATGAAGAGCCTGATAATTTTTATATAAGACAAAATTTAAACCGATTAATTAATGCGACTCCAGAAGCAGACATTTACATTACACAGGGTTTTATTTGTTTAGATGCTGAAGGAGAAATTTCTAATTTAAATAGAGGAGGAAGTGATCATACAGCAACAATAATTGGAGCTGCATTGCATGCAAAAGAAGTGCAGATTTGGACTGATATCGATGGGTTTCATAATAACGACCCTAGATATGTGAACAATACTAAAGCTATTGCTAATTTATCGTTCGATGAAGCAGCAGAACTAGCTTATTTTGGGGCAAAAATTTTACACCCACAAACAGTAATGCCTGTAAGAGCATTGGACATTCCTGTACGTTTAAAAAATACAATGTCACCAGTAGCTCATGGGACATTAATAACTAATACTATTCATGGAGAAGGTATTAAGGCGATAGCAGCAAAAGATAATATAACAGCTATTAAAATAAAATCTGCAAGAATGCTATTAGCTCATGGATTTTTAAAAAAAGTATTTGAAATCTTTGAACGTTATGAAACAGCTATAGACATGATAACAACATCTGAAATAGCTGTGTCATTAACAATAGACGATGTAACTCATTTAAAGCCAATAGTAAATGAGTTAGAAAAATTTGCGTCTGTAGAAGTAGACGATTATATGAGTATTGTTTGTTTGGTAGGGAATACAATAATTTACCACCCAGATACGCCAAATTTATTTCAAGTATTACAAGATGTTAATGTAAGAATGATTGCTTACGGCGGTAGTAATAATAATATTTCGTTACTAGTTAATACTAGTGATAAGTTAGAAACTTTACAAAAACTACATCGATATGTTTTTGAAGCAACGCCTATATTAGTTTGATTATAAATTTGAAAAAGTAGAATTGAAAAAAGCAGGAGGCTTAACTCCTGCTTTTTTATTATTAATGCCTCAATTAATAAGCAGGCACAAAAGAAGTGTCAATCACTTTTACTTTTTTCGTTGTTTTTTCTTCAAACTGATTAGAAGTGTTCTTTTTGCCTCCAGCTTTTAATGCATTGTCCCCTGCAAAAAATGTTTTGTGGTCATCTCCAAGGTCTGAACCAGCCATTCTTTGGTGTTTTACACAAGATACTCCTTTTCTAATTTCTTGTCTTTGTACCTCTTTCACGTAAGCCAACATGCCTTCTTTACCAAAGTAGTTTTCTGTTAAATCATTCATGTGTAGCGCTGTAGTGTGATATGTTGGCAAGGTAATTAGGTGGTGAAATATGCCTGCCTCTCTTGCAGCATCCATTTGGAAAGTTTTTATTTTTTCGTCTGCTCTAAAACATAACTCAGAGCCATCATATTCTGCATCCATTAAATTATTTCTATCGTATGCTGTCATGTTTTCATCTTCCTCAAGCATTTCTTCATACACTTGGTTTCTAAAGTTTAAGGTCCAGTTAAACGATGGTGAATTGTTGTAAACCAATTTTGCATTAGGCACCACAGCTTTAACTCTATTTACCATATTAGCTATTTGCTTTACATTAGGAGTGGGGGTTTCAATCCATAGTAAATCGGCACCATTTTGAAGACTTGTAATGCAATCTAAAACCACACGGTCTATGTTAGACCCTTTTTTAAACTGGAATAAGCCATTTGGTAATCGAACAGGGCGCACTAATTTTCCGTTTCTTTTTAAAAGTACATCATCCTCTTTAGCATCATTAATTGAAATTTCTTCAGCTTCAAGAAAAGCTAGATATTTTGAAGCCAAGTCTCCAGGTGTTTTGCTAACTGGCAATTTTTGAGTTAAACCAGCACCTTCAGAATCTGTTCTTGCCACAATAATACCTTCTTCAACACCTAATTCTAAAAAGGCATATCTAATAGCGTTTAGTTTTGCTATAAAATCTTCGTGAGGCACTGTTACTTTTCCATCTTGATGCCCACATTGCTTTGCATCAGACACTTGGTTTTCTATTTGAATAGCACAAGCGCCAGCTTCTATCATTTGCTTAGTTAATAAGTAAGTGGCTTCTTCATTCCCAAAACCAGCATCAATATCTGCGATAATAGGAACAATATGTGTTTCAAAATTATCGATTTGGTCTTGTACATCTTCTCCATTTTCTAAGCGTCTAAACAAATCGTTAAGTTCTATAGCGTCTGCCTGACGTAAAAAATCATAGATTTCTTTAATTAGTGCAGGAACAGCAGTTTTTTCATGCATAGATTGATCTGGTAATGGGCCAAATTCTGAGCGTAAAGCTGCAACCATCCACCCAGATAGGTAAAGGTATTTTTTATTAGTTGTTTTATGGTGTTTTTTTACTGCTATCATTTTTTGTTGCGCCACAAAACCGTGCCAGCAACCTAATGATTGTGTGTATTTAGAATTGTCAGCATCGTATTCTGCCATGTCTTTTCTCATAATACCCGCTGTGTATTTAGCAATATCTATACCTGTTTTAAAACGGTTTTGAGCAACCATTCTGGCTGCGTTTTCTGGACGTATTGCATTCCAGGTGCCTCCATACTTGCCTTTAAGTTTTTTTATTTTTTCTAGAGCAGAGAGATAATTACTTTGTGCTAAATTTTTCATAATTTTGCTTTTAATTATTAAGGTTATTCCAAATTTTGATAATTAAGTCTCGCAATCTATTGCCGTAGTTGCGAGACATTTTTTTATTGTATGTGTTCGTAAGCTGGAAGGGTTAAAAACTCTTCAAACTCTTCCATTAAAACCAGTTTGTTAAATAATTCGAATGCTAATTTAAACTGACTGTTTTTTATTTTTTCTTCACCGTATTCTGTAATGATTTTTTCAACTTCATCATCAAAGAGTTCCATGTAAAGTTGAAGGTCTAATTTTTGACCATTTTCTAATACAACTTCATTTTTTAACCATTGCCAGACTTGCGTTCTAGATATTTCGGCGGTAGCCGCATCTTCCATTAAGTTATAAAGGGCAACTGCACCATGACCGCGCAACCAAGCTTCGGTGTATAAAATACCTACATTAATATTTTTTCTAACTCCAGCTTCGGTAACTGTGCCTTGAGGAAGTTCAACTAAATCTTGTTCAGTTATGTTTACATCTTCTCTAGTAACGTGTAATTGGTTTGGTGTAGGCATGTATTTATTAAATTCTGTCATGGCCACATCTACAAGTGCTGGGTGCGCTACCCAAGTGCCATCGTGTCCATTTTTAACTTCACGTTCCTTATCTAATCTTACTTTTTCTAGAGCTGCTGCATTGGCACTCTTATTATCTTTTATAGGAATTTGCGGAGCCATACCACCAATAGCAAGAATACCGCGTTTATGACAACGCTGAATAACTAACTTAGAGTAAGCATCCATAAAAGGAGAAGTCATTGTTACTTGATCGCGATTAGGAACCACGAAGTTATTATGATTTCTGAGTTTCTTTATATAAGAAAATATATAGTCCCAACGTCCGCAATTTAACCCGACAATATGGCCTTTTAATTCGTAAATAATTTCATCTAGTTGAAAACTTGCTGTAATCGTTTCAACTAAAACAGTGGCTTTAAAAGTGCCAACAGGAATATTAAGATACTTTTGCGCAAATACAAAAACCGAATTCCACCAAGCAGCTTCAGTATAATGCTCTAATTTAGGAAGATAAAAGTATGGTGCTGTACCATTTTCTAACATTATTTTGGTATTATGAAATACGTAAAGACCAAAATCTACTAAACTTCCAGACGCTTCTTCGTCATTAATTATGATATGGCTTTCATTCAAGTGAAGACCTCTTGGTCTCACCAAAAGAACAGCTGTTTCATCATTTAATTGATAGGTTTTTCCTCTTTTATGGTCTACTAAAGCAATAGTTTTAGTATTTGCGTCTATTAAATTTTGCTGACCTTGCATACAATTGTCCCAAGTAGGGGAATTACTATCTTCCAAATCTGCCATAAAGGTTTTTGCACCAGAGTTTAGTGCGTTTATAATCATTTTTCTATCTACTGGACCTGTAATTTCTACACGCCTATCTTTAAGATCTTCTGGAATAGAGCCCGCAGTCCAATTTCTTTCTCTAATACTTTTAGTTTCTTCTGGAAACTCAGGGAATTTTCCGCTGTCGAAAACGGTTTGTTGCGCTTCGCGTTGTTTTAGCAAAGCCAATCGCTTTGTATTAAAGATTTCATGAAGCGCGGTTATAAATTCTAAAGCGTCATCGGTTAAAATTTCCGGGTAGTAGTTTTTTACTGCATTAGTAAATTGAACTTTAGGGAGTTTTAAAAGCGTGTTTTCCATGGTTTTAATTTTTTAACAACGCAATATTAAAATAAAGATTTGAAAAAAACAAGCGAACGTTCGCTAAAAATGTTTTTTCGCTTTTTGTTTTTCATTCGCAAAAATGATTATTTTTGCTTTTGTAACTATGGAACAGGAATACATTAAACTTATATTTGGCTTAAAACTTAAGCAGATTCGTACCGATAAAAACTTATCGTTATTTGGATTATCTAAACTTTCAGGGTTATCAAAATCGTATTTAAACGAAATTGAAAAAGGAAAGAAATATCCTAAACCTGATAAAATTGCAATACTTTCTGAAAAATTAGACGTGCCTTACGATCAGATGGTCTCTTTAAAATTGGATAAGAATTTAGCTCCTATTGGCGAATTGTTACAATCGAAAATTTTAAAGGAAATTCCATTAGACCTTTTTGGAATTAAGGAAAGCAACCTAATAGACATAATAGCCAATGCACCAGCAAAAGTTAATGCATTTATAAGCACTATTATAGAAATAGCGCAGCATTATAACTTTAGTAGAGAGAGTTTTTTTTTAGCATCGGTACGCTCGTTTCAAGAAGCAAATAATAATTATTTTGACGATTTAGAACAGCAAGTTTTAAAGTTTGCTAAAGCTTATCAAGTTGATTTAACTGCGTCAATACAGTATAATTATTTAGAAGAAATTTTAGTTGAAGAATATGGTTATACAATTAAAAGTGATGAGTTAGGTAAATATGAAGATTTAGAGAGTTTACGATCTATTTTTATACCAAAAACAAAAACGTTGTTATTGGCAGATGGTATAGATGAAGCACAACGAACATTTATTTATGCTAAAGAAATAGCGTATAATTTTCTAGACATAAAAGACCGTTTATATACATTTCCTTGGATAAAGTTTGAAGTGTTCGATCAAGTGCTTAATAATTTCTATGCCTCTTATTTTGCAGGAGCGTTAATTATACCTAAAGCTAAGTTAACATCACAATTAGAAACACTTTTTGAAAAGGAACAATTTGATGAGTCTTTGTTTTTAAATATGCTTAATGGGTTTAACGCTTCTCCTGAATCATTTTATCAGCGATTAACTAATATTCTGCCAAAAGCATTTAATATTCAGAATTTATTCTTCTTAAGATTTACACATAAGGCTGGAAGCGAAAAATTTCATTTAAAGAAAGAGCTTCATTTATCTCATCAGCACTCGCCACATGCTAACGAAACTAATGAGCATTATTGTAGGCGTTGGGTATCCTTAAGAGTATTAAAGGATATTAGTAAGCGTAAAAAAGAGCATGAATTTGATATACAAATTTCTAATTACGATAGTGATAATACAAAATATTTAGTACTATCATCGGCGACTAAAGATCCTTTTAAAGACAATCAATATCGAAGTATAAGTGTAGGCCTGCTTATTAATAAACAATTAGAACGTAAGATGAAATTTTTGCAAGATGACGCTGTTAAAATGCAAGATGTTGGCGTTACTTGCGAACGATGTGCCATTAAAAATTGTAAAGTAAGACAAGCACCAGCTATTGTTTTAGAAAAGGGGGCAAGAAACAAAAAGATAGAAACTATAGTTGAAGAGTTGACTAGTAAGTTTCAATAGTATAAAAAGATGTCTAAAAGACATTTTTCAGCTATACTGTCATATTGAGCGCAATCGAAATACTCTGTTTTTAAGTATATCAAAACTTCGACTGCGCTCAGTTTAATAACTAATTAACGACTTTTTAGATAGTATATTTAATATTCTTTTTTCTAAGAATTCATTATATCTTCAATTTCATCTGCTTCAATAGGAATATTGCGCATTAGATTAAATGGTTCTCCATTTTCTTGTATTACAACATCATCTTCTAAACGAATACCAAAACCTTCATCTGGAATATAAATCCCTGGTTCTACTGTAAATACCATATTAGCTTGCATAGGTTCTGTTAAAATACCATAATCGTGTGTGTCTAATCCCATGTGGTGAGAGGTGCCATGCATAAAGTATTTTTTGTAGGCTGGCCAGTTAGGATCTTCGTTTTGTACATCGGCTTTATCAATTAAACCAAGCCCTAATAATTCACTAGTCATTAATTTACCAACTTCAACATGATAATCTGCCCAGATAGTTCCTGGTGTTAGCATTTTGGTCGCTTCATTTTTCACTCGATAAACTGCATTGTATACTGCTTTTTGTCTGTCTGTAAATCGTCCTGAAACTGGAATAGTGCGTGACATATCACTAGAGTAATTAGCGTATTCAGCACCAACATCTAGTAAAATTAAATCTCCTGTTTTACATTGTTGGTTGTTCTCTATATAATGTAATACGTTAGCGTTTTTTCCTGAAGCAACTATAGGCGTGTAAGCGAATTTTTTAGAACGGTTTCTTAAAAATTCGTGCATAAATTCTGCTTCAATTTCAAATTCCCAAACGTCAGGCTTTACAAAATTTAAAATTCGCCTAAAGCCTTTTTCGGTAATATCACAAGCCGTTTGAATTAAATCTATCTCTATTTGATCTTTTACAGAGCGTAAACGTTGTAAAATAGGATTGCTTTTCGCTACACGATGTGCAGGATATTTATCTTTTATCCATTTAGTAAAACGATCTTCTCGCGTTTCAGTTTCTACATTTGCTCTGTAGTGTTCGTTAGTATTAATATAAACGGTATCACATTGCGACATGATCTCTGCCATGACTTTATGTAAGTCTTGTAACCAATATACCGTTTTAATACCGCTAGTTTTAAAGGCGGCATCTTTAGTTAGTTTTTCTCCTTCCCAAATTGCGATGTGCTCATTCGTTTCTTTTAAAAATAAAATTTCATGGTTTTTTGGGTTAGGGCAGTCTGGAAATAAAACTAAAATACTTTCTTCTTGGTCAACTCCACTTAAAAAAAAGATATCTCTGTGTTGCTCAAATGGTAGTGTGCTGTCTGCGCTTACAGGATATATATCGTTAGAATTAAATACTGCGATGCTTTTTGGTTGCATTTGGGCAGCAAAGTTTTTACGGTTTTTTATAAAGAGGCTGTTGTCTATTTTATGATATTTCATTGAAAATGTATTTTTCATTCCCTTGAAAAAGGGAATCTCATGATTATTTAATTTTTTTGACGTTTCCCAAAAATAAATAAATACAACATGTAATCAAGTAGCCATTTGGCACTATTTTATGTTTTTACGAATCCGACTCATGTGTCTAGAAGAAATGCCTAAAAAAGAAGCTAAATAATGTAATGGTACTTCTTGAAGCAATTCTGGCTCATTAAGTAGTAGTTTTTTGTAACGTTCTTCGGGAGTTAAGGTTAGTAAATCGATGCGATAATCGTCGATTAGAAAAATCTGATTTTCAATTAAATTATAATAGAAAGCATAAAAGGCAGGGTTATTTTTAATTAAATCATTAAAAATCGCTAAGTCTATAACCCAAAGCTTACAATCACTTAAAGCTCGAATACTTTTTCTGGATGGCATTTGGTTTTTAAAACTATTTAAAGCTGAGGTTAACGAATTTTTTAATGCTAAATAGGTTGTTTTTTCTTCATCTGAAACACTAATTGTATGTTGTAAAATACCCGTTTCTATAAAGCAGAAGTATTTGCAAATCTCTCCTTTTTCAACAAAAAAAGCATTCTTATTTAATTCTAAAAGTGAGAAGTTATCTAGAATAGAAGGTATGAGTTCATGCAATGAGGAATCTTTAATAACCTGTTTTAAATAACTTGCTAAATGTGCTTTTGAAATATCCATTAAAAATACTATGATTTCACATATCGAATTTAAAAAGATAAATTCAATAAATGTTAATTATTAATGTAATAGCTGTCTTTTCGTTAGTGAACTTTGTTACTAAAACAACTTTTAATTACCTTTCATACCTTAATAGTATTAACCTGAAAACTAATACCAAAACTAATGAAAACCAACCTATTTGTACTTCTATTTTCTATTGTATTATTATCTAATGCACAGCAAGTAGCATCGCCAGTAAACACGGTAACCGAAGCTTTACAGCAAAAAGCTAGATTACAAGAACAATCGATAGTAAAAAACATTCCGTTTAAAAATATTGGACCTACCGTAATGAGTGGACGTGTTACAGATTTAGCTGTAAATCCTGAAAACGAAACCGAATTTTATGTAGGTTACGCATCGGGAGGAGTTTGGCATACCGTAAATAACGGAACAACATTTACACCAATATTAGATACAGCTCCAACGCAGAATGTTGGAGATATAGCTGTAGATTGGAATACGAGAACTATTTGGGTAGGTACAGGAGAAAATAATAGTTCGCGTTCCTCTTATGCAGGAATCGGACTTTTAAAATCTACAGATAATGGAAAAACATGGGAGAACATGGGATTGCCAGATTCTCATCATATTGGACGTATTTTATTAAATCCAAATAATGCTAATGAGTTGGTTGTTGGTGTTACAGGGCATTTATACTCATCAAATAAAGCACGTGGTATTTATAAAACTAAAGATGGCGGAAAAACATGGTCGCAAACTTTATTTGTAGATGATGTTAGTGGAATTATAGATTTACAACACGCACCTAATAATTACAATGTAATGTTTGCTTCGTCTTGGACTAAAGATAGAAAAGCATGGAACTTTAACGGAAGCGGAAATAACTCGGCTATTTTTAAAAGTACAGACGCGGGTAACACTTGGACACGCGTATCTACTAAAAAAAGTGGTTTCCCAACAGGAGATGGTGTTGGTAGAATAGGTGTTGCTATTTACGACGAGAATACAATTTATGCTATACACGATAGTCAATTTAGAAGAGCTGCTGAAGAGGATAAAGAAGAAACAAGAGGTTTAACTAAAGAGGATTTTAAAACCATGACGGCTGCCTCTTTTTTAGAATTAAAAGATAAAAAACTGAATGGCTTTTTAAAGCAAAACGGATTTCAAGAAAAGTATCGTGCCGAAAATGTAAAGCAAATGGTAAGAAGCGGGAATGTAAAGCCTGTTGATTTAGCAAACTATCTTGAAGACGCTAACTCTATGTTATTTGATACACCAGTAATTGGTGCTGAAATTTATAAAAGTACCGATGGAGGAACAACATGGAAAAAAACACATGACGATTATCTAGACGGTTTATATTACAGTTACGGGTATTATTTTGGTCACATCTATGTTGCACCTAATAATAAAGACAATATTTATGTTTACGGAGTCCCTATTTTAAAATCTAAAGATGGAGGGAAAACATTTACATCTATAAGTAAAGAAAATGTTCATGCCGATCACCATGCACTTTGGATAAATCCTAAAAACCCTAATCATTTAATAAATGGTAACGATGGAGGTGTAAATATTTCTTACGATGATGGTGAAAACTGGATAAAAAATAATTCGCCTTCGGTTGGGCAATTTTATGCTATTAATGTAGATAACGAAAAACCTTATAATGTTTACGGAGGATTACAAGATAATGGCGTTTGGGTAGGCTCACACAATGCGAGAGAAAATAAAGCATGGCACCAAACAGGACAATATCCTTGGGAAAGTATTATGGGAGGAGATGGTATGCAAATAGAAATAGACAACAGAGATGCTAATATTGTATATACAGGTTATCAGTTTGGAAATTATTTTAGAATTAATAGAGCAACAGGAGGGCAGAAATACATTCAGCCAAAACACGAATTAGGAGAAAGGCCTCACCGATTTAATTGGCAAACACCAATACAATTATCTACTCATAATCAAGATATTTTATACTTGGGAGGTAATAAACTAATGCGCTCTATGAATAAAGGAGATGATTGGAAAGCTATTTCTCCAGATTTAACAAAAGGAGGTAAAAAGGGGAATGTTGCTTATGGAACGATTTCGAGTATTAGCGAGTCGCCTTTTGAATTCGGACTTATTTATGTAGGTACAGATGATGGTTTGGTACAAGTTACTAAAAATGCAGGAGGCAGTTGGGAGAATATATCGCAATCCTTTCCTAAGGACTTATGGGTAACTCGAGTAATAGCATCTAAGCATAATAAAAGTAGAGTATATGTAACATTAAATGGTTATAGGTGGGATGATTTTATGACTTATGTATATATGAGTGATGATTATGGTAAAAGCTGGAAAGCAATTAGTAGTAATGTGCCACATGCTCCAGTAAATGTTATTAAAGAAGACCCTGTAAACGATGCAGTATTGTATTTAGGAACCGATAATGGTGCGTATGTGTCCTTTAATAATGGAAGCTCTTGGGAAGCCTTTTCTAATGGTTTGCCAGCCGTAGCAGTACACGATATGGTAATACAAAATGCTACTAACGATTTGTTAATTGGAACTCACGGGCGTAGTATATATACCGCAAATATAGAACCATTACAAAGTGAAAATATATTAACTGGTACTAGCGAAATAGTGTTTTTTGATATCAATAAAATCCGTTACTCATCGCGTTGGGGAAGCTCTTGGAGTAAATGGTTAAAACCTTATGAACCGTCTACAACAATTAAATTTTATTCAGCTAATTCAGGGAAACGAACAATAATCATTCGATCAAATAAAAATGAGCAGTTGAATACAATTGAAGTAGAAGTAAGTAAAGGGTTTAACTATGTAGATTACGATTTAACTATTTCGGAAAAAGGAAGAAAAAAATTATTAAAAGAAAATACAAGTATAGATATTAATAAAGCTAAAAATGGAAAGTATTATTTACCGAAAGGGAATTATACGGTAGAAATATCTAGTAGAAAATTAAAAAAGAGTACAGATTTAATAATAGAATAGATTTCTTTATAATTAATGAGTGCTAAGCCAAAGCTGTATTTTTTGTCGGGTACCATGTGTACTTCAGAACTTTGGAGTAAAGTTCAAGCTAATTTAACTAGCTACGAATGTATTTATGTAGATACTACTTTAGTAATGTCGTTTAAAGAAGTAGATGCTATTCTTAATCTTGTTTTAACTCCAAAAGCTTTTGTTGTGGCTTTTTCTATGGGAGGATATGCTGCATTACATTTTGCAATAACTTATCCTAAAAGAATAAAAAAACTTATAATTATTGCTGCCTCTGCTAATGGGCTAAATAATGAAGAATTACAATTGCGAAAAAACACCATCAATTTTTTAGAAACTCATAGTTATAAAGGCATTTCTAAAGCAAGAATATTGCAATTTTTACATCCGAAAAATCATGAAAACGAAGAGTTAATTCAAATTGTTAAACAAATGGATGCCACTTTAGGTAAAGAGGTGTTAATTAAACAACTTAAAGCAACATCACAACGAGTTTCTTTGTTGGGGCAATTAGCAAGTTTAGAAAACCCGATACATATAATTGCGTCTGCAGAAGATAAATTAGTGCCTATAGATACCGTGAGAGAAATGCATAGTAAAATACCAAATACTACATTAACTATTGTGAATAATTGCGGACACATGTTGCCTCTAGAAGTACCAGATGTAATAGGAGCATCTATTGGTTCATTTTTTAATTAAAGTAGTTGTTTATGATTGCTTTAATATTGTTAAAACATACTCTTTATAACTTGCTCCAATAGGAACTTCAATAGTGTTAAGTTCTATTTCGTGTGGTGTAAAGGCTGTTACTTTATTGGTGTTAATTAAATAAGATCTATGAACACGCATAAAAGCATGAAAAGCCAATTTTTTTAAACGTTTTGGAAAATTCTCTATTAATCCTTCTCTTTATTATCAACATACTACCGATTTTTTTAATTACATAACTTCGCATAACAATGATGGAAACTTTGTTACAATACCAGTAAATTTAGATTCTGAAAAAAGAATAGGACTAGAGTTGTCTACAACATATAACCCATATAAATGGTTGCGTTTATCTAAAGGATTATCTGTTCAAGCTAGTTTTAATTATACAGGGAAAAATCAAAATGGACAAATTCTTCAAAAACTCAATATGCTGCCAACTTTGGGATAAGTAAAGACTTGTTTAACGATAAAGAATCAATTACTTTAAGTGCAAGAAATGTTTTAGATTCGAGAATTCAAGACCGTGTAGTAGTAGGTGATAATTTTCGTTTAGAATCAGAATCTAAACGAATAGGGAGAAGAGTTACTGCTACATTTATATATAAATTTAATCGTAAAAAAGGACAGAAGATAGACATCCAGATTAAAAATAAGTTTAATTACTTTAAAAGATAAATAAGAGTCAATTTTAAGATGAGAACTAAGACTATAACCTAATTTTATACGTTATGTGTTTAGTTCTCATTTTTTTTGAGAGAATTAAATGCTATTTTAGCGATTATTAGCTATTGAATAAAATTTTAGAATAATGAAAGACTTAAAACTTGTTGTAATACTATTTGTTATTACGCTAAGCTCATGTGTTGTGGATAATGATGAATCTTTAAACGAGGTAATTCCAGATCCACCAGCTAATCTTATTATAAAATTTAAGTTCGATTCAACTCAAGAACGATTAAATAATTTAGGAGAGCCTTCAATAATTCCTGCTGGTAATGCGGCGCAATCTCCAGTTATAAGTAAGATGAGTGCTAATTATATAGAATTTTCACCTAACGAAACAACTCTTTTAGGAGAAGGAGATATACTGTTTTCAGGAGTAGAAACCGAAGCAGGAGGAGATTTAGCTATAGATTTTCAAAACGCTTCATTTGCCGGAGATAATGAAACTTTTGTAAGTATACCTTTAAGTCAATTATCTGTAGGAGATTATAATTGGGTGCGTATATCTCTGTCTTATCAAGAAGGAGCAATCGATTTTTTAGGAGCAGATGGAGCTGACTATACCGGAACATTGGCAAGTTTTGTGGGCTATAATAATTATATTACTACATTCGATTTAAATGAAAGTACATTAGAAATAAACGATAATAAATTACAAGGCTTTTGGGCTTTCGAAACCATGGGAATAACAACTCAAGGACAGGCCCCAGAAGGAGCAACAACAGTACCTAATCCACTATTTGATACTTCACCAATACCAGATGGGTCTTGTGTAGTAACAGGGCAATTTGAGAATACCTTTACTGTAACGGGAGAAGAAACTGAAGACATAGAAGTTACTCTGTCTTTTTCTACAAATAATAGTTTCGAATGGACAGAAATTAATGCAGATGGAAAATATGAGCCCTCTGCAGGAGAGCAAGTTGTAGATATGGGTATTAGAGGGTTAATACCTATGATATCTAATTAATTAAAGTTATTTAGAGCTATTCTAAATCCTGTCTTTTTTCTGTTAAAATAAACTAAAGGCGTAAAGTTTGCGTTTTGATGATGACTATATTGGTCATTCAATTAAATCATCAATCAAATCATCATGCAAAAGTTAGTAATCATTTTACTTACCCTATTTTCTGTGCTTCAAAGTTTCTCTCAAGAAGATACAGACAAAGAATTAAAGATATTTTTAGACTGTAATATATGTGACAATACATATATTAGACAAAACCTTGGAAAGGTGGAATTTGTTAGAGATCAAAGTCTTGGAGATGTACATTTATTTTTTGTGTCTCAGAGAAATGGAAGTGGTGGGCGTAGTTACGAAATAGACTTTATAGGAAAAGAAGAATTAGCAAACATAAACTACAAAATAGAATTCTCAACAGATACGAACATGACCGATGATGATGTTAGGAAAAGAATTCTTAAAAATATTAAATTAGGCTTAGTACGCTTTTGGATAGCAAAAGGTGTAACAGAAGAGGTTAGTGTTAATGTGCCAATACCTAGTGCAGAAAGTGATGCAGCCGAAGGAAAAAAAGAAGAGAAAGATCCATGGAATTATTGGTTATTTAGAATAGGAGCTAGAGGTTTTTTTAATGGACAAGAATCAAACCGAAGCAGTAATTTAAACTTCAATGTATCTGCGAGAAGAGTAACTGAGAAGAATAAATTTTCATTACGTGTAGGTTTTGGGGAAAATAAATCTGTGTTTACTTTCGATGGAGAAGATATAGTGGCAATTAACAACAATAAGTTTTTAAGAGTAAATGATGTTATTAGTTTAAATAACCATTGGTCTGCTGGAGCATTTGCTAGTGTCGGTTCTTCTACTTTTTCTAATAGAGACAAGTTTTGGTCTTTTAAGCCGGCGATAGAGTATAATTTTTTCAAGTATGATGAATCTGCAAAAAAACAACTAACACTATCATATAGAAATGGAGTGGTGTATAATAAGTATATTGAACGTTCTATTTTTGGGAAGAATAAAGAACACTTGTGGGAGCATAATATTTTATTAGGAGGAGTTGTAAGACAAGAATGGGGTAATATTAACGGAGAAGCTTCTTTTAATCAATATTTACATGACACTACTTTAAACTCATTAGGATTCTTTTTGGGTGCAAATATTAGAATATTTAAAGGTTTTAATTTTGATGTAAGTGGTAATTATAGAATTACTAGAAATCAAATTAATTTACCTGCAGGAGATGTTTCTTTAGAAGAGTTATTATTACAGCAGCAGCAATTACAATCTGGATACAATTATTTTGTAAGTGTGGGTTTTAGTTACTCTTTTGGCTCTATATATAATACAGTTGTAAATCCAAGATTTAATTTCTAGAAAAAATATCTTGTTTAAGTTTCTTTTCTATTTATAAGCTGTTGTTATTGTGAGTAATGTCTTTTGATTTTCTATTTAAATATTAGTATAGAGGAGAGTTTTTCTGTTGTTTGTTTTAAAGTATTGAAGCATAAAAAGGTAAGTATCAAGATTAAACAAAACTACATTTTTGAGAAGCTAACTTAAACCGATTCTAAATAGTAGGCAAAAGCATAGTATAAATTTGTGATACTAACTAACGAGCGTTATCTTTGTTGGAACTATACTTAACAACAAAAATAATGAGCGGAATTTTAAATTCTTCAATAGGAAGAAAGTTTGCCATGGCACTTTCGGCACTCTTTCTAATGTTTTTTTTACTTCAACATTTTGCAATTAACATTCTATCTGTATTCAGTCCAGATGCTTTTAACGAAGTATCCCATTTTATGGGTACGTTTTGGGCTGTTCAATACATTTTGCAACCCATATTAATATTTGGAGTGGTTTTTCACTTTGTAATGGGGTTTGTTTTAGAAATTAGAAATAATAAAGCAAGGCAAGTTAGCTATGCTAAAAATAATGGAGGTGCAAACTCTTCTTGGATGAGTAGAAATATGATATGGAGTGGAGGCTTTATATTAGTATTTATAGTTATTCATTTTATAGATTTTTGGATTCCAGAACTGAATACGAAATTTGTAGCAGGAGATATGTCTGGATTAATTAACCCAAATGATGCAACAAGTGGTTTTAGATATTATGAAGAGTTAGTCCATAAGTTTGAACCTATGTGGCGTGTAGCATTATATGTCTTAGGATTTGTATTCTTAGCATTACACTTATTACACGGATTTAATTCGGCATTTCAGTCTGTAGGAGCAAACAATAAATATACTAAAGGATTAAAAGGATTTAGCAAAATTTATGCTATTGGGATTCCTGTAGGATTCATAATTATAGCATTATTTCATCATTTTAGTCACTAATAATTAAGTTCAATATGGCTTTAGATTCAAAAACACCAAAAGGTCCAATAGCAGATAAATGGACTAATTATAAAAATAAAATAGATCTTGTAAATCCAGCTAACAAAAGAAACATAGATGTTATTGTTGTTGGTACGGGATTAGCAGGAGGTTCTGCATCAGCTACGTTAGCAGAATTAGGATATAACGTAAAAGCGTTTTGTTTTCAAGATTCTCCAAGACGTGCGCACTCTATTGCAGCACAAGGAGGGATTAATGCAGCAAAAAATTATCAAGGAGATGGAGATTCTACATACAGATTATTTTACGATACTGTAAAAGGAGGAGATTACCGTTCTCGAGAGGCAAACGTATACCGTTTAGCTGAGGTATCTGCAAACATTATTGATCAATGTGTGGCACAAGGTGTTCCTTTTGCTCGTGAATATGGAGGATTATTAGATAACCGTTCGTTTGGAGGGGTTTTAGTATCTAGAACATTCTATGCCGCAGGACAAACAGGACAACAATTACTACTAGGAGCTTATTCTGCTATGAACCGTCAAATAGGTCGTGGTAAAATTAAAATGTACAACCGTCATGAAATGTTAGACGTTGTAAAAGTTGATGGGAAAGCTCGTGGAATTATAACACGTAACCTAATTACTGGAGAAATAGAACGTCACTCTGCACATGCTGTTGTTCTTGGAACAGGAGGTTATGGTAATGTATTCTTTCTATCAACTAATGCGATGGGTAGTAATGTAACAGCTGCATGGAAAGCCCACAAACGCGGGGCTTACTTTGCTAACCCTTGTTATACACAAATACACCCAACTTGCATTCCTGTTTCAGGAGATCATCAATCTAAATTAACATTGATGTCTGAATCTCTTAGAAATGATGGACGTATATGGGTTCCTAAAAACATTAAAGATGTTGAGGCTATTCGTAACAAAACATTAAAACCGACACAAATAGATGAAGCTGATAGAGACTACTACTTAGAGCGTCGTTATCCTGCATTTGGTAACTTAGTACCTCGTGATGTAGCCTCTCGTGCAGCAAAAGAAAGGTGTGATGCTGGTTATGGTGTTAATGCAACAGGAGAAGCTGTGTATTTAGATTTTGCTTCAGCAATACAGCGTTATGGAAAAGAACAAGCAACAATTAAAGGATTAAATATAAACGATGCCGCTCTTGTTAAAAAGCTAGGGCAAGAAGTCGTGAAAAATAAGTATGGAAACTTATTTCAAATGTACGAGAAAATCGTAGATGAAAATCCATACGAAACCCCTATGATGATTTATCCAGCAGTTCACTACACAATGGGAGGTGTGTGGGTAGATTATAACTTAATGACTACTGTACCTGGATTATATTGTATTGGAGAAGCCAACTTCTCTGATCACGGAGCAAATAGATTAGGAGCTTCTGCATTAATGCAAGGTCTAGCAGATGGTTATTTTGTATTACCATATACAATAGGTGATTATTTATCAGATGATATTAGAACAGGACCTATTTCTACAGACTCAAAAGAATTTGATGAGGCTGAGAAAGAAGTTAGAGAAAAAATAGAGTTCTTTATTAATAATGATGGGTCACATTCTGTAGATTATTTCCACAAACGTTTAGGAAAAATTATGTGGAACAAAGTTGGAATGTCTAGAAATGTTAAAGGATTAACTGAGGCTATTTCTGAAATAAAAGAACTAAGAGAACAATTCTGGAAAGAAGTAAAAGTTCCGGGTTCTAGTGATGAGTTAAACGAAGAATTAGCAAAAGCTGGTCGTGTGGCAGACTTTTTAGAATTAGGAGAGTTATTTGCTAAAGATGCTTTAAACAGAGAAGAATCTTGTGGAGGTCACTTTAGAGAAGATTCTGTTGAATTAGATGGAGAACAAAAAGGTGAAGCATTACGTAATGATAAAGACTTTGCTTATGTTGCTGCATGGGAATATAAAGGAGAGCCTAGTACTGCTGTTTTACATAAAGAGCAATTAGAATTCAAGGATATAGAATTAAAACAAAGAAGTTATAAATAAAAGGAAGACTATGAATTTAACGTTAAAAATATGGCGTCAAAAAAACGCTAACGATAAAGGTAAAATGGTTGATTATAAAATCAGCGATGTATCTCCAGATATGTCTTTCCTAGAAATGTTAGATGTTTTAAACGAGCAACTTATAAATGAAGGAGAAGAGCCTGTAGCATTCGATCACGATTGTCGTGAAGGAATTTGTGGTATGTGTTCTCTATATATTAATGGAGAAGCGCATGGACCAGATAGAGGTGTTACAACTTGTCAGTTACACATGCGTATGTTTAAAGATGGAGATACTATTTATATAGAGCCATTTAGAGCAAAAGCGTTCCCTGTAATAAAAGATTTAGTTGTAGATAGAGGAGCTTTCGATCGTATTCAACATGCAGGAGGATTTATTTCGGTTAATACATCTGGTAATACAATAGATGCTAATGCTATACCTGTTAATAAGGCAGATGCAGATAAAGCATTCGAAGCAGCTACATGTATTGGTTGTGGAGCTTGTGTTGCATCTTGTAAAAACTCTAGCGCTATGCTATTTGTAGGAGCTAAAGTCTCTCAATTTGCTTTGCTTCCACAAGGACAAGTAGAAGCTACTGATCGTGTTTTAAACATGGTAAAACAAATGGATGAAGAAGGATTTGGTAACTGTACAAATACAGGGGCTTGCGAAGTAGAATGCCCTAAAGGAATATCATTAGAGAATATTGCAAGGATGAACCGTGAATACTTAACAGCTTCTTTAAAAGGATAGTTTTAAGTAGTATAGATATAAAAAAGGATAAAGTTTTAAAACTTTATCCTTTTTTCATGTTATAATATTGTGATTCTTTTTAATCTAAATAGTATATATATCCAACATTAAACCATACTAACCAGTCGTCATTTTTATTAGATTCTAATTGATGGTTTAATCCATCTACCCAATCACTAAAGTAATATTGCCATCTTAAATCTACCATTACATCTGCAAGAGGTGCTATTTTATACCTTACACCTACACTAGATACTATAGACCATGTACTACCCGATTCTATGTTTATAGGTTTTGGAAAGTCACTATTTATCGTGTTTTGTGGGTGTGTGTTATACCACGGGTTGTAATAGTTAGCTAAATTGGCAGCATCGCCATTTCCATAAGAAGTTGCTACACTAGGGTTATAAGAAACATAATGAGCTCCTAAACTTACAAAAGGTGCAAATTTGTACCCAAAGGATTGGAATGAACGAATACTTAATGGAAAGAACTCTAGTTGCATACCAATATCAAAGTTATTAGCTTCTCCTTCATGACCTCTTAATTGATCTGCTTCTATAGTACCTCTTGAATCATCAACCCACTTACCAAAGTGGTTTAATTTTGTTTTATTCCAAGATATTTCGGTTCTAAGTTTAAAATGGTCGTTAAAAAAATTATCAGTAGTGTAACAATTACAGTCAGCTCTGTATGCAAAGTTTATGTAGTGTACAATACCAACTCCAATACCTGTATTTCCTTTATTAGTTTCAAAGTCACTACGAACTCCAAAATCGGATTGAAATGCTACAGGGCCAGTTATAACCCCTATTTCGTGAGAAAAACCTAACTGAGAAAAAGCAGCTTGGGAGGCTAGGGAGATTAAAAGTAGCAATGCTAATTGTTTTGCTTTAAGCATGATATGGTTCAAATTTAGAGGCTTATAATTAAACAAATATATAAAAACCCGATAAACCAGCAAATTTTATAGACAAAATGCATCGGTTCCTTCTAGTTTTATTTTTTATTTAACAATAAAATTAACTTCTGCGAATTTAAAAAAAAAAGAATGTAATTTTTAAAGATAACGTATATTTGTATCAAAATAATATACATCATATTTATAATCATATAAGTAAATGAAAAATAAGATAGAAGCATTTTTAGATCTTGTAAAAGAAAAAAATGGAAACGAACCAGAATTCTTACAAGCAGTTCATGAGGTCGCAGAGACTGTAATCCCATTTATTGAAGATAATCCACAATATCAAAATAAGATGTTATTAGAGCGTATGGTTGAGCCAGAGCGTACAATAATATTTAGAGTGCCTTGGATAGACGATAATGGTAATACGCAAGTTAATAGAGCTTTTAGAGTAGAGTTTAATTCTGCGATAGGGCCTTACAAAGGAGGATTACGTTTTCATCCTTCTGTAAACTTAAGTATTCTTAAGTTTTTAGGTTTTGAACAAGTGTTTAAAAACAGCTTAACAACTTTACCAATGGGTGGAGGAAAAGGAGGAAGTGACTTTAACCCTAAGGGAAAGAGTGATAACGAAGTGATGCGTTTTTGTCAATCATTTATGAGTGAGTTATTCAGACATATTGGAGCTAATACAGATGTGCCAGCTGGAGATATAGGAGTTGGAGGTCGCGAAATAGGTTATATGTTTGGGCAGTATAAAAGATTACGTAACGAGTTTACTGGAGTTTTAACAGGAAAAGGAATGTCTTATGGAGGTTCTTTAATCCGTCCAGAAGCAACTGGTTATGGTTGTGTATATTTTGCAAAAAATATGTTAGCAACTAAAAATGATTCGTTTGAAGGAAAAACAGTTGTTATTTCTGGATCTGGAAATGTTGCACAATACGCTTGCCAAAAAGCAACAGAATTAGGAGGGAAAGTGGTTACGATGTCTGATTCTTCTGGTTATATTCATGATAAAGATGGAATAGATGCAGATAAATTAGCATTTATTATGAATCTTAAAAATGTAAAAAGAGGAAGAGTTAGTGAGTATGTAGACGCTTACCCATCTGCAACTTTCCACAAAGGAGAAAGACCTTGGAGTGTTGATTGTGATGTAGCAATGCCGTGTGCAACTCAAAATGAATTAAATAAAGAAGAAGCAGAAGCTTTAGTAACTAATAATGTACTAGCTGTAGCTGAAGGTGCTAATATGCCAACAACTCCAGATGCTATAGAAGTTTTACAAAATGCTAAAGTATTATTTGCACCAGGAAAAGCATCTAATGCTGGAGGTGTTGCTACTTCTGGATTAGAAATGAGTCAAAACTCATTGCGTTACAACTGGACTAGAGAAGAAGTTGATGCTAAGTTAAATCAAATCATGAATGATATTCATGAGTCTTGTGTTACTTACGGAACAGATAAAGATGGAAACGTAGATTACGTAAAAGGAGCAAATATTGCAGGTTTTGTTAAAGTTGCAGACGCAATGCTAGCGCAAGGAGTAGTATAATATACGCTTTATAAAATAATTATAAAAAAGCTTTCCGTTTGGAGAGCTTTTTTAGTTTTTAAGAGGAAGTAGTTTAGCAAACATATCTACATTACGTTCTATAATTTCGAAAAGAACCACATCTGGTTTAAACTCTTCTATTTCTTTTTTATCGATAGTATATTTTTTATGATAAATAACTTCCGAAAAACTTTCATTAAAAAATGGAATTAATGCATTCGTGAAAGAATCTCTATAAAGTATTAATTTTAAGTTTTTAGAAGGATTTTTGTAATGAGTTCTTTTACTAGTAATTGATGCAATAGAAACTTTAGACTGTTCTCTTTTTTCTATTTTTAAAGCGGTCTCTTTTTGAGACTTGTTAATCATTTTTGCTAAATCGAAGATTTCTTTATGTTTTTTTGGAGTTATTGTAAACTCTTCAAGTTTTACTTTTTCTACAAACAAATCCTTATTAATTATACTCATAATATGGTTATAGCCAATGTATGCCCCATAGTAATTCCAGTGTGTATCAGTTTTTAAGTATAGTAGTTGTTTTTCTGATTTTTTTTCTAATAATGGAGCAGACAAATCTATAATGTCTATTTTGTCTTTAAGAGCCTCTTTTAAAGTTTCTAGTTTTGTCGTTTTTTGTTTTAGTTGATAAGGTAAAAATTCTTGGTATACTCTATTTTTATCTGGAGCAACAACAAAATAAAAAGGAATGTCTTTAGAGTCAAAATAAGATTTAACCCCTTTTAAATATGTTATAGTATTTATAAGCTCTTTGTTTGTAAAAGGATCATTTCCATAACTGTTATTTAGAACATTATTAAAATGATTTCCTAAAAATAACCAGTCGTTTTTCCCAGAAATAACTCGATTAGGTATAGGGTTTTCATTTAAAATAGTATCCTTAAAATGAATATAATTATTTACTAACGTTGATTTTAAACCAAAATTTTCTAAGTAATAGTTTTTAAATTTCCCAATAGAAGCTAAAGGTTGTTTTATGTTTAATTTTGGAAAAGATCTATGTTTTCTATTTTCATTATTAGTTATGTCTTTCTCTAGGTCTAAAACTAAAACAATATTAGGTATTAATAACACGAAGAGAAATAGAACAGTAATAACCTTAAATTTTACAGTATCAACTTTCATTATTAAAATCTAAAATAAATAAATGGATTATACGAATCTGTTGCAATATAAAAATAGCTAATACTTAATAAAATAAATAGAGTAGCAATTCGCATTACTTCAATTGATTTATATGTTGTAGAAGAGGGGTTTAGCGTTTTTAGATAATTCTTTAAATATCTATGAACTGGTGTTGAAAATAGAAAAGCAAATATTGAAATGATTACTATTTCTTTTGATAAATATATATATAAATATTCATAATTGGTATGAGCTTTAAAATTAAACATTGTTTTAATATAGTTAAAAGCTTCAGTTATTGTATCGCTTCTAAATATAGGCCAAGTAATGTTAACTATAAAGAGAGTATATATTAAAGAGAAAGTGCTTCCTAGCTTATTTAGTATTTTTTTTAATCCTAACTTTTCTAGAATAATAAAAAAACCATGAGAGATACCCCAAATAACAAAAGTCCAATTGGCTCCGTGCCACAAACCAGTTACAAAAAACACAAAAAATAAGTTAAAATAAGTTCTTAAATTTCCTTTTCTATTTCCACCTAATGGAATGTATAAATAATCTTTAAACCAGCTAGACAGTGTAATATGCCATCGTCTCCAAAACTCCTGAATGGATTTAGAAATATATGGGTAGTTAAAGTTTTCAGGGAAATTAAAGCCAAGCATTTTCCCTAAACCAATAGCCATGTCCGAATAACCAGAAAAATCAAAATAAATTTGAAAACTATAAGCAATAACGCCAAGCCAAGTTATTAATGCAGATGATTCAGTTGTTGGTAAATTAAAAATTCCATCTGCTAAAAAAGCACAATTATTAGCGATGATCATTTTTTTTGCTAAGCCAATAATGAAACGTTCAATGCCTTCAGAAAATAGTTTTAAACTAGTTTCACGATATTTTATTTCTTTTTCTATATGAGAATATCTAACAATAGGGCCAGCAATTAATTGTGGAAATAGAGAAACATAAGTAGCGAAGTCTATAAAGTTTCTGTTAGCCTTAATATTTCCTCTATATACATCTATTGTATAAGACATTGTTTGAAAAGTATAAAAACTAATCCCTAGTGGTAAAACAACGTTTGCAAAACGATTTGAAGAGCTTATACTAATATTAAAATTTTGAAGTATTTCTATTAAATTAGAAAAAACAAAATTAGAGTATTTAAAGTAGAAAAGAATAGATAAATTAAATGTTATAGATAAAATAAGCCCTAATTTACGTTTACCATTAGCTATAATAAGTCCTGTAGAAAAATCTATTAAAGCAGATAGTATTATTAAAACAACCAGCTCTTTTTCTCCCCATGTATAAAACCCTAAACTTAAAGCTAATAAAATAAAATTTTTAGTTTTTCTAGGGGCTATGTAGTATATAAATAGAGTAAATGGTAGAAAAAGAAATAAAAATATGGGACTACTAAATAGCATAAATGGATTTAAAATTTATAACAGCCAAAATACAATAAAATATAGTATTTTTGGTTTTTACTTACAACGTAGAAGTCCTCAATAAATGAAAAGGTTAAAAATAATTTTAGTTATAATTATTATAACAATATCTCAATCTGCAATTGGACAAGATTTTTCCGATTCTTGGATAGGGCATTTTTCGTATTTAGATATTGTGGATGTTTCTAAAGGGACGAGCAAAATTTTTGGAGCTGCTGAAAATGCTATTTTTAGTTATGATATAGCTACTAATGAAACAGACCGAATTTCTACTATAAATGGTTTGTCTGGAGAGAATATTTCTGCTATTAAATATATTGAAGATAAAGGGATTCTATTGGTTGGTTTTGAAAATGGTTTAATTCAGATTTATAACGAATCAAATAATGAGTTTGTTACTGTAATTGATATCTTAGAAAAGCCAACAATACCACCAAATGATAAGCAAATAAATCATTTTATGGTTAATAATGATTTTGTTTATATTTCAACAGGTTTTGGTATTTCTGTATATGATATTGATAATTTAGAGTTTGGAGATACATATTTCATAGGTATTGGTGGAATACAAATTAATGTAAACCAAACAGAAGTCTTTGGAGATTATATATACGTTGCATCAGAGCACAGAATATATAGAGCTTTAATTGATAACCCAAATTTAATTAATTACTTAGAATGGGAAATCATTGTAGGAGGTAATTTTATAGGAGTACAGCGCGTTGGTGAAAAGTTATATGCAGCGAGAACCAATAAAACGGTACACGAAATTGTAGAGACTACAGTAACCCAATTGATTGTTTATCCAGATGATATTTCAGGGTTTATAAGCGTAGGAGACCAATTAGTTGTAACTACAAAAAATAATGTTATAGTTTATTCTGAAAATTTTGATGTATTAATTGATATAGGCGAAAATGATGATTTTGTAACAGATTATACAAGAGCAATTACAGGAAATAACAATGATATATATATAGGCACAAAATCTATAGATGCAACAGGTAAACCGGGTTATGGATTTTTAAAGACTAGTTTTAATGACCCATCTATTTTTGAAGAAATTCATCCAGAGAGCCCATTGAAAAATAAGTTTTTTCAGATAGAAACTCAAGCAGGGCAAGTTTGGGGAGTACATGGAGGGCATTCTGTAACTTACAATTTTAATGGAGGATTAAGGCGCTCAGGCATTAGTCGTTATAGAAATGAAGAATGGGAAAATATAACGTACGATAGTTTAAATATAGCCACTCCAAACCCTTGGTATTTATCTTATCTTTCTATAGACCCTTTTAGCGATAAGGTTTTTGTAAGTTCATACATTAGAGGTTTAATAGAAATTAATTCGGAAGAAATATTATTATACAACCAAAATAATAGTACTCTTGTTCCTTTTGCAGGCTCATTACACTTAACACTAGCTAGTCATTTTGATAAAGATGGTGCTTTATGGGTAATGAATGGACGTGTAGATACTAGTTTAAATAAGTTTAAAGATGGAGTTTGGACGGATTATAGTTTGTTAGATATTATTAACCCTAGAACAAGTAATCTAGGATTTTCGGATTTGTCCTTTACAGATGATGGTAAAGTGTTTATTGGGAGTCTTAATTATGGCATTATAGGATTTAATGAGTCTAACGGAGATTTAAAATTTATTGAAGATATAGAATTAAATATGCCTTCACAAAAAGTATGGGCTGTAGAAGTTGATAGACAAAATCAAGTATGGGTCGGTACAGATAGTGGGTTGAGAGTTATTAATAATACATCAGAGTTTTTTGATGATACAGCTTATCAACCATCAGATATTATTATATTGGATGATGGTATTCCTAGAGAGCTTCTGTTTCAACAATATATTACAGACATAGAGGTTGATGGTTCCAATAATAAATGGATTTCAACTTTAGATACAGGTGTATATTATTTGTCATCTGATGGGCTTGAAACAATATTTCATTTTACAAAAAACAATTCTCCTTTGCCCTCTAATGATGTATTAGATGTAGCAATAGATGATACTAATGGAATTGTGTATTTTGCTACAGAAAAAGGTTTGGTGGCTTTTAAATCAGACACTTCAAAACCAGAAGAAACACTAACAGGTGCTTACGTATATCCTAATCCAGTAAGACCAACATTTAATATAACTGATGATAAGGTAAAAATAAAAGGACTTACAGATAATGTAAATATAAAAATTACAGATATCGAAGGTAATTTGGTTACAGAAGCAGAATCTAGAACAAATTCAAAATTTAGAGGATATAATTTAGAAATAGATGGAGGTACTGCTTTATGGAATGGGAAAAATTTGGCAGATAGAATAGTTGCTTCAGGAGTTTATCTAGTTATGATTTCAGATTTAGATTCGTTTGAAACAAAAGTTTTAAAGGTAATGATTGTTAGGTAATGTTTATCACTACTAATGCTATAGTTCTTTCTAAAATAAGATATAGAGATAACGATTTAATCATTAAATGTTATACGCAGAGAGATGGTATAGTAAGTTACCTTTTAAAAGGGGTTTTTAAATCTAAAAAGGGCTATTCTAAAATTGCTTATTTTCAATTACTATCACAATTACAACTAACTACAGATCATAAGGATAATAGGTCATTACAATATATAAAAGAAGTTAAAAATAATTACTTGTATAACAGTCTTCATACTAATGTGTTAAAAGGTTCTATCGTTATGTTTTTAGCAGAAGTATTATCAACATCTCTCCAAGAGGAAGAGCAAAATGATACTCTTTATAATTACCTTGAAGCAACATTACAATGGTTAGACGTTAATGATCGTTTTGCTAATTTTCATTTATTATTTTTATTAAATCTTTCTAAACACCTTGGGTTTTATCCTGATAAGACAAAAATTGAAGCTCCATATTTTAATTTAAAGGATGGAGAATTTCAGTTAATTAAGGAGAGTAAGTATAGTGTTTTTGGGGAAAATTTAACACTGTTAAAACAGTTGTTAGGCATAACATTTGATGCTTTAGAAGAGGTGAAAATAAACTCAAAACAAAGACAATCCTTTTTAAGTTTAATTTTACTTTATTTTGAATTACATTTGGGCAGTTTTAAAAAGCCTAAATCTTTACAGATATTTAATGAAGTTTTTAATTAAAAATAAAGCCTATTTTTTTAGTTTTTGGTTATTTGTATTGTTAGTAACAGTAACTCAAGCGCAAAATATTAAAGTTTTAAGTAAAATAACAAAAGAACCTGTAGTTGGTGCTGCTATTTTTAATTTAGATCAAACTAAAAGTGTAGTTAGTGATGTTGATGGAAATGTATCTTTAGATGTGTTTGGAAATAAAGAGGAAATATACATCCAACATATTACATTCCAATTAAAAATAGTTGTTAAATCCAAGTTGAATAAAGATGTAATTTATTTAGATCCCGATACTCAAGGGCTTAATGAAATCGTAATTTCTGCATATAAATTTGAACAAAATAAAAGAGATATCCCAAAAACAATATCTAGCATAAATGCTAAAACAATAGCGTTTAATAACCCACAAACAAGTGCAGATTTATTAGAATCTACAGGGCAAATATATGTTCAGAAAAGCCAATTAGGGGGAGGTAGCCCAATGATAAGAGGGTTCTCTACAAATAGGTTGTTAATTACTGTAGATGGAGTAAGAATGAATAATGCTATATTTAGAGGAGGAAATTTGCAGAATGTTATATCTATAGATCCTTTTTCAATTAAGAACACAGAGGTAATATTAGGACCAAGTTCTGTTATTTATGGAAGTGATGCTATAGGTGGTGTTATGAGTTTCTTTACAGAAAAACCAAAACTATCTTATTCAGATTCTACTTATATTAAAGCTAATGGTGTGATAAGATATGCTACTGCAAGTGAAGAAAAAACTGGGCATTTAGGTTTTAATTTTGGGTTAAAAAACTGGGCGTTTTTAACAAATTTAAGCTATACTTCATTTAACGATTTAAGAATGGGGAAACATGGTCCAGAAGATTATTTGAGACCTGAGTTTATTGTTACTAATAATGGTGAGGATACTATTGTAGAAAACAGTAACCCTTTAGTTCAGCGTTTTTCGGGGTATGACCAAATTAATCTCATGCAAAAGGTTCGATATGAGCCAATAAATAATCTTAGCCTAGATTTAGGAGTCTTTTATACAGCTACATCCGATAATCCAAGATATGATAGATTAATTCGCTATAGAGGAGATCAATTACGTTCGGCAGAATGGTATTATGGTCCTCAAAAATGGTTTATGACTAACTTAAATGTTACTAAGTTAAGTAGTAACTCTAATTTATACGATAAAATAAAAGCTACAGCTGCTTACCAAAACTTTAAAGAAAGTAGAGTGGATAGAAATTTTCAATCTACAAATAGAAGAATAAGAGAAGAGTCTGTGGATGCTTTATCGTTTAATCTAGATTTAGAAAAGACAATAAGTCCCAAAATAAAGGTGTTCTATGGACTAGAATATGTTTATAATAAAATTTCATCTCAGGCTAGAGCAGAAGATATAACAACAAATGAAACTACTGATGCTGTAACGAGATATCCAAATGGTTCAACTTGGCAGTCTGCGGCTATTTATGCTAACATAAAATATAAACCTAACCCTAAATTTGTTTTTCAATCAGGACTACGATTTAATAATGTAGATTCTAAAGCAAATTTTTCAGAGAATAATAGATTTCTAGATTTACCTTTTAGTGCTTCAAAAAATACTTCTGGAGCATTAACAGGAACAGCAGGAGTAAGTTGGTTGCCTAGTGAAATTATACAATGGAGATTAAATTTTTCATCAGCGTTTAGAGCACCTAATATTGATGATATAGGAAAAGTGTTTGATTCTGAACCAGGATCTGTTGTTGTGCCTAATGAATCACTAAAACACGAATATGCTTATGGAGGCGAATTAGGGCTAACCTTAAATTTTGATGACATCGTTGTTTTTGATACTGCTACATATTATACTTATTTAAATAATGCCTTAGTAAGAAAAAATGGAGACTTAAATGGGCAAACTACCATATTATATGATGGAGAGGTAAGCAATGTGCAATCTATTCAAAATGCATCTAAATCATGGATTTATGGTTTTGAGGCTGGTATAAAAGTAAATTTTTCTAAACATTTAAAGTTAACATCTCAATATAATATAATTGGTGGTACAGAAGATAATGATGGGGTTGAGGTTCCTGTACGACATGTGGCTCCTAATTTTGGAAATACACATTTTATATGGCAAAATAGTAAGTTTAAAGCAGATGCTTTTATTAATTATAATAATGCTTTGTCATTTAATCAATTAGCGCCTTCCGAAATAGAAAAAGATTATATCTATGCTTTAGACGAAAATGGAAACCCATATTCACCATCATGGTATACCTTAAACTTAAGGACGCAATATCAGTTAAATAACACCACGTCTTTAACAGCTAGTATAGAGAATATTACAGACCAGCGTTATAGAACCTACTCTTCAGGTATATCTGCTTCTGGACGTAACTTAATAGTTTCTTTGAAATATAATTTATAGAATTCTATTTCTTAATGGCTTTTTTACTAATGATCTGTCCGTTAGATAATTTGATATGAGCTATATAAGCAGATTGACTTAAGTGGTTTAAAACAAAGGATTCTGTATTGCTACTTCCTTTTAAAGAGTATAACTCTCTTCCTATAGCATCGTATATTTTTATAGATTCAATAATTAAATTGTTTGGAGCTAGAAACTGTACAACATCATTTTCTAATTCTATAATGGAGATAGCATTGGTTTCTAATTCAAAATCATC
>Ga0189290_100105_pt1 | contig 68585 bp, 70 predicted proteins | sample UW140minimetaG_FD_130318 | JGI IMG/M metagenome (GOLD analysis project Ga0189290, IMG submission 130318) | Marine microbial communities from the Costa Rica Dome - UW140 mini metaG | ecosystem: Environmental > Aquatic > Marine > Oceanic > Photic zone | place: Costa Rica: the Eastern Pacific...
AAAATCCCATGTCGATCACTCCAAATCTCCCCAACCAAAAACGTCGGGGCAGTGTGTTCACATGGGTCAATTCTCAGTGACAATTTATGAGTATACCGGGTCAGTTCTCAGTGACAATCAACAAAGACGGGTCAGAAGGCGAATTTGGTCGCACGTTTTGGTCCTGAGGATCGCCCTGGCATTGTTTTGTCGGGCCATACCGATGTGGTGCCTGCTGACGAAGATGGATGGGTAACACCACCCTTTGAGATGGTAGAGCGTGACGGTCGTCTCTACGGGCGCGGCAGTTGTGATATGAAGGGGTTTGTCGCTTGTGTTATGGCCCTTGCAAATTCACTAGCTGCAACGCAACTTACCGAACCGCTTTACCTTTGTTTTTCATACGATGAGGAAGTGGGATGTTTGGGAGCCCCAAGCATTGCCAGGCACCTTGCAGCCCTGCCTGTGCCACCACATCTGGCAATCATCGGTGAACCTTCGGAAATGAAGCTGATCACAGGTCAGAAAGGCAAGATCGCGATGCGGGTTGTTGTAAAGGGCACGTCTGGCCACTCCTCTTTTTCCCCATTGCATGTAAATGCAGTGGAGTATGCCGGTCGCCTTTTGGCTTTGATTGAGGCTCGCGCGGCGCAATACGCCTCGCAGGGACCTTTTGATCCGGAGTTCACGGTTTCGCACGCCACGCTGACCACCACCAAAATCTCAGGCGGTGTTGCCACCAACATCACGCCAGATCGCTGTGAGCTTACCTTTGAGCTCCGGTCAATTGGCGAGAATGACCCCGAAGGCGAGTTGACGGAGTTGTTGGCTCAGGCGGCAGAAATCAAAACCGAAATGCAAGAAAAGGCACCGGGTGTTGGTTTCGAATGGCATCGTTTGTTTGCTTACCCCGCGATGAATGACGCGCGAAATAGCGCCGGGTTTCGGTCGATATCCCACCTCGTACCAAATTACGGTGGCAAGGTTTCCTATGGATCCGAAGGCGGCGTTTTCGAAAAAACCGGCGGTATCCCTTCAATTATTGTGGGCCCTGGCTCAATTGAACAAGCCCATAAGCCCAACGAATTTGTCGCAGTCAGGCAAATTGAAATGTGCCTTCAGTTTCTCAGCAGCCTTGTTCATGAAAGTGTCCTGCAAGGCTAGAGAACGCTTGGGGAGCTTGAGGGCGATTGGTCTGCTGTTCTTGGGCATTCCCCTGCTTAAGCCTAAACACGCGGTCGCGGCTTGGGGTGCACTAAAGCTGCGGCACGAATTGTGTCGCCGCAAAGATTTCCACAAACAGATTGTCTGCTCTAGGGGTTTGCAATCTTTTGGGATCTTGTACAGTCACGGCCCACTAAACGTATAAATGGAACGGCTGCATGATAGATCCTGCCAATGAGATCGTTTTACACAACTATCCGCAATCTCCTGTGGCTGAAAAAGTGCGTGTGGCTTTTGGCATCAAGAAACTGGCTTGGCGGGATGTCGAGATACCTCGCCTGCCGCCTAAGACGATGCTCACGGCGCTCACTGGTGGATACCGTCGCACGCCGGTAATGCAAATTGGTGCGGATATATATTGCGACAGTCAATGTATCATTCGGGAGTTGGAAAGGCGTCATCCTACGCCGTCTTTTATGCCCACATCTGATGCAGGTTTGATGTGGTGTTTAAGTCGGTACACGGATGGCGAGCTTTTTTCGCTGGCTATAAAGCTTGTTCTGGGATCTGCGGGTGATGACCTGCCCAGCGACTTTGCAGAGGACCGTGGGCGTTTGTATCTTGGTGAAGATTGGGCGGAGGGTCTTAAGTCTGCCAATGCACAACTTCCCCATCTTGTTGCTCAATTGCGTGCTCCATTATCTTGGGTAAACACCCAATTGTCAGACGGCCGTTCATTTTTGTTGGGCGATATGCCTGCTGCAATTGATGCTCAGATGTATCACAATATCTGGTTCATTCGCGGACGATGGAGTGGCGGGCCAGCGATGCTATCGGAGTTTCCTGATCTGGTGCGCTGGGAAGAAAATATCCGGCTGATCGGGCACGGCACCTCAAACGGCATGCCAGCAGAGGAGGCTATCGAGCGGGCAAAATCGGTGGAGCCTGCCTCAGCCATCGGCGTGGCACCGAATGATCCGCAAGGTTTGACAGTTGGACAATTGGTATCCGTGACGCCTGATTTGGATGGAGGTGAACAACCCGTCGACGGAACCCTCCGCTATGCAGATGCCGATACCATCGCGATTGAACGCGTCGCTGATGATGTGGGCACCGTGTGCGTGCACTTCCCACGTTCCGGATACCGGGTCTCGTTCTCTTAGAAGCAAAATATAATAGCGATCTCAACGCGGACAAAGACTACACCCACTCGTTTCAAAGTGGTCACTCGTCTCAGCCATTGTGATAACTTACTGAGCGGGGGTGGCAATGTTTGCATTGTGATTAAGACTTGGCCATCTTGCACATCATGGATTTCTTGAACGTCAGTCACAGCATTTTTTTGGTCGCCATGTCATGGGTGGTCGCACTTGTAGCCGGATTTACCGGGCTTTCTTTGACCAGGGACCTCGCCGAAAAACCGATGTTTCAAAAAAAGGCGTCGATTGCGTTGGCTGCCATTGCCTTGGGCGGTGGAATTTGGGCGATGCATTTTGTGGCGATGCTGGGCCTAAAAATGCCAATCCTCTTCTATTATGACGCGGCTATTACGCTGGTTTCGGCGCTGTCGGCCATCTTGCTGGTTGGTGCGGCCTTGATCTTGTTGCACTTTGCAGAACGTACGCCACTTGTCATTGCCGGTGCTGGCGGTATCGTTGGCGTTGGAATTTTGGTGATGCACTACATCGGAATGGCAGGCTTGGAGCTTTGCCGCGCCGTGTATACGCCATCTGGCGTTTTTCTATCCTCCACTGTTGCGATTGGCCTGTGTGTTCTTGCTTTTGGGATTGCGTATGGGCGGCGGACAAATCGGAATATCGTTTTGGGGACAGCCTGTTTTGCCATAGCGGTCTTTGCCGTTCATTTCTTAGCAATGGCGGGAACCAAATTCGTTGCAGAGCCGAACACCTCTGACTTTGGTCCATCGATGAGTAATGAAACTCTCGCGCTGGGCGTGATCTTCTTCAGTTTCGTGATATTTGGTGCGTGTCTGTGGGTGAGTGTGACGTACCTTGTTTCTCACAGCGATGAGAAATCTACACCTGAAAAGGAACAAGCTACTGTAGACGTTAAAACTGTCGCTGAATTGCAGATTCCCTGTGAGCAGGATGGCAACAAGGTGTTCATTCGACTGGAAGATGTCTCTTTTGTACGCGCAGATGGGCATTACACTCAGGTTTACACAGAGAATGAACGGATTTTCTGTGCATGGCCGATCACAGAAGCCTCAAAACGCTTGCTGCCGGTTGGTTTTTTGCAGACCCACCGCAGCTATCTCGTGAACCCAAAGCGGGTTTCCCGGTTTGAGCGGACAAAAGATAAAGGGCGCTGTTTCTTTGAGGCACCGGAATTGCCCCCAGCGCCCGTGAGTCGGTCAAAACTGAAAGTGATTCAAGATGCGCTGGCATCGCAGGTCAGTGCATCTCGTGCGTAGAGAGGCGCATTTCGTGCAATAGACCTGTATTTCATTGATAAAATGGTGCGCCGACGGTGACGCCTGTGCTGTCTTCCTCCTCAGCAAGAACATTCGCTTTAAGGGAGGAAAAAGCAGATGATTCCAGCGGAATTTGATTATTATCGCCCCAAAGACATGGCCGGCGTATTGTCGCTTTTGGAAGAACACGGAGATGACGCGCGCGTGATGGCGGGCGGGCACAGCCTAATTCCTATGATGAAGCTGCGCATGGCTGATGTGCCTCATCTGATCGATTTGCAAGACGTTGGCGGGTTGTCCGATATAGAGGTCGGCCCAGATGCCATTAAGATCGGCGCACTGGTCACTCAGGCAGACATTATCGATCACGCGGGGCTGACCAACGTAGCACCAATCCTACGCGAAGCCGCTCTTCAGATTGCGGATCCGCAAGTGCGCTACATGGGCACGGTTGGGGGCAACGTTGCAAATGGCGATCCCGGAAATGACATGCCGGGCCTGATGCAGTGTCTGGACGCCGCCTTTACAGTTGTCGGTGCAGATGGCGAGCGCACCATTCTTGCCAGAGATTTCTACGAAGCGGCCTATATGACTGCTCGCGAAGATGACGAAGTGCTGACCGGCGTGACTATTCCGCTCCCCAAGGGCGGCTACGCGTACGAAAAGCAAAAGCGCAAGATTGGTGATTATGCCACCGCTGCTGCTGCGGTGCAGATTACCAAGGACGGTGGGTCGTGTGTTTCGGCGTCCATCGCGATGACAAATTTGAGCGACACCCCGATCTATTCTGAGGCCGCAGGGGCTGCACTCGTAGGCACATCCCTAGACGACGCGGCCTTGAACGCCGCTGTTGCAGCGATGCTTGGCGACATTGACCCAACCGAGGACAACCGTGGTCCTGTCGCATTTAAAAACCATGTGGCTGGCGTGATCCTACGCCGGGCGATCGAACGCGCCTGGTCGCGGGCCTGAGGGAGATCATCATGTCAAAGAAAATGCATATCAAGCTGAACGTTAACGGCAAAGACGAAGAGTTCCTCGCGGAGCCACGTGAGCTGCTGATTTATACTCTGCGGGAGCGACTCAACATCACGGGGCCGCATATTGGCTGTGAAACGTCACATTGCGGCGCTTGCACCGTCACGATCAACGGCAAATCGGTCAAATCCTGTACGATGTTTGCCGCACAGGCCGACGGCGCAGAGATCACAACCATTGAAGGGATTGGAGGGCCAGACGACCTGCACCCCTTGCAGGAGGCCTTCAAAGAACACCACGGTCTGCAATGTGGCTATTGCACTCCTGGGATGATCACCCGCGCGACCAAGTTGCTCGAAGAAAACCCAAACCCTTCTGAGGAAGAAATTCGCTTTGGCATGGCAGGTAATATTTGCCGCTGCACCGGATACCAAAACATTGTGAAATCCATTCAAGCAGCCGCCGCTGAAATGAATGCAGCCAAGGAGGCCGCAGAATGAAGGACGACATCACTCGCGAAGAACGCGTCGATAACCTCAAAGGTATGGGCTGCTCACGCAAACGGGTTGAAGACGCCCGTTTCACGCAGGGCAAAGGCAATTATGTTGATGACGTGAAGCTCGACGGCATGCTGTTTGGCGACTTTGTGCGCTCCCCTTATGCACATGCGCGGATCACGAACATCGATACCGCTGCGGCTCTGGAAGTGCCGGGTGTGCTCGCAGTGCTCACTGCCGCAGATCTTGAACCACTTGGGTTGCACTGGATGCCGACCCTTGCCGGTGACAAGCAGATGGTGCTGGCTGACGGCAAAGTTCTCTTTCAGGGACAGGAGGTCGCCTTTGTCGTAGCTGAGGACCGATATGCAGCGGCAGACGGGATCGAATTGGTCGAAGTTGAATACGAAGAACTGCCTGTTGTTGTGAACCCGTTTGAGGCGCTGAAATCTGACGTGGTCCTGCGCGAAGATTTGGTGGCGGAAGATGGCTCCATCCCTGACGGGGCCCATGGACCGCGTAAACACCACAATCACATTTTCACATGGGACGCGGGCGACAAAGAGCCCACCGAAGAAGTCATTGCAAACGCCGAGGTCGTTGCAGAAGAAACGATGTATTACCACAGGACGCATCCTTGCCCCTTGGAAACCTGTGGCTGTGTAGCGTCCATGGACAAGGTCAATGGCAAGCTTACGCTTTGGGGAACGTTCCAAGCGCCGCACGCGATCCGGACCATTGTCTCGTTGATCTCTGGTCTTGAAGAGCACAACATCCGCGTTATTTCGCCCGATATCGGTGGAGGATTTGGTAACAAAGTTGGTGCCTATCCGGGCTATGTTTGCTCGGTTGTGGCGTCGATTGTGACTGGCAAGCCGGTGAAGTGGATCGAAGACCGGATGGACAATTTGATGACCACGGCCTTTGCGCGTGATTATCACATGACGGGTAAGATATCGGCCACCAAGGAAGGCAAGATCACCGGGCTGCATTGTCACGTGACAGCGGATCACGGCGGATTTGATGCCTGCGCCGACCCGACCAAATTTCCAGCTGGATTTATGAACATCTGTACCGGATCTTACGACATCCCGACAGCCTATCTGGAAGTGGATGGCGTTTATACGAACAAAGCGCCGGGCGGGGTGTCTTATCGATGCTCGTTCCGGGTGACCGAGGCGGTGTATTTCATTGAGCGCATGATCGAAGTATTGGCGATCAAGTTAAACATGGACGCCGCAGAGCTGCGCCGGATCAACTTCATCAAGAAAGAGCAGTTCCCTTACACGGCGGCTCTGGGCTGGGAGTACGACAGCGGAGATTATCATACGGCTTGGGACAAAGCGTTGAAAACCGTCGACTATGACGGGCTGCGCGCAGAACAGGCCCAACGTGTCGAGGATTTCAAAGCAGGCAAAACCCGCAAGCTGATGGGGATTGGGCTGTCTTTCTTTACCGAGATTGTAGGCGCTGGCCCTGTGAAGAATTGCGATATTCTTGGGCTGGGAATGTTTGACAGCTGTGAAATTCGCATTCACCCGACCGGATCGGCTATTGCGCGTCTGGGAACGATTTCTCAGGGTCAGGGCCACGCGACCACCTTCGCCCAGATTTTGGCCTCTGAAATCGGGCTGCCTGCGGACAGCATCACGATCGAGGAAGGGGACACCGACACCGCTCCTTACGGCCTTGGCACTTACGGGTCGCGCTCCACGCCGGTCGCGGGCGCTGCGACGGCGATGGCCGGGCGTAAAATCCGGGCAAAAGCGCAAATGATCGCGGCCTACCTGCTAGAAGTACACGACAATGACGTGGAATTCGACGTGGACCGGTTTGTTGTCAAAGGCGCGCCGGAAAAATTCAAAACCATGAAGGAAATTGCCTTTGCTGCCTACAATCAGGCCATTCCGGGCATTGAACCGGGGCTCGAGGCGGTCAGCTACTACGATCCACCCAACATGACCTATCCGTTTGGGGCCTATGTCTGTGTGATGGACATCGATGTGGACACTGGGGTGCCGGAAATCCGCCGTTTCTATGCATTGGATGATTGTGGCACTCGTATCAATCCGATGATCATCGAAGGGCAGGTGCATGGTGGTCTTACTGAGGCGCTCGCCGTCGCTCTGGGGCAAGAGATTGCCTATGACGATATGGGCAACTGTAAGACGGGAACTTTGATGGACTTCTTCTTGCCAACGGCCTGGGAAGTTCCAAACTACGAGACCGACTTCACAGTCACTCCAAGCCCGCATCACCCGATTGGGGCGAAAGGCGTCGGTGAAAGTCCGCATGTGGGGGGCGTGCCGTGTTTCTCCAACGCTGTGCAGGATGCCTTTAGGCCTTTTGGGAATACGCACACCAATATGCCGCATGACCACTGGCGGATTTGGAAGACTGCCAATGAACTTGGCCTTCACGGCTGAAGAGCAATGGACGGGCGGGGGCATACCCCGCCCGACGGAGCACATCATGACTTGGACTGATTTGAAAACCGCGCTCGAGGGTGAGGGCTATGTTGCATCTGATGACCTGTCAGTTGCCTTACAGCTTGCCTTGTCTCTTGGGCGTCCACTGCTGTTGGAAGGCGCTGCCGGGGTTGGCAAGACTGAGATTGCGCGCGCCCTCGCGCAGGTGCAGGACACCCGCCTGATCCGGCTACAATGCTATGAAGGATTGGATGCCGCGCAGGCGCTATATGAGTGGAATTACCAACGCCAACTTCTAACCATCCGCGCAGCAGCCGAAGACGGAGAGACAGGCAAGGCCGTGGAGGATCGTATTTTTTCCCGTGATTTCCTGCTTGAGCGCCCTTTGCTCGCGGCAATCACTCAGGACGTCGCGCCTGTGTTACTGATTGATGAAATTGATCGGGCTGATGAGGAATTCGAAGCCTATTTGCTCGAAATCCTGTCTGATTTCCAAGTCTCAATTCCTGAACTTGGCACGATCACTGCGGTGACGCGGCCCATTGTGATCCTGACGTCGAACGGCACCCGTGATCTCTCCGACGCATTACGCCGCCGGTGCCTGTATACCTATGTTGAATACCCGGACCGGGCCACAGAACTCAAGATCCTCAAGGCGCGGTGCCCGGATGTCGAGGCGCACTTGGCGGACCAAATTGTAGGATTTGTGCAAAAGCTGCGCAAAGAGGATCTGGAAAAGACGCCGGGAGTCGCCGAAATGCTGGACTTTGCCGCGGCGCTTATGGGGTTGGGGATTGCGGATCTAACAGCGGACCCTGCAGTTCTTCAGTCCACCTTGACCACTCTTTTAAAAACCCAAAGCGATCAAGCTCAGGTCACTTCTGAAGTTGCCAGCCGCATTGCAGGAAAAGCGGCATGAGCCGGGCGACGAAATTTGCCGGGCGTGATCCGGGTCCCTCTGCGCGGGTCGCGGGGTTCATGGCGCATTTGCGCGAAAATGGGCTGCGGTTGGGTGTCGCGGAGGCGGAAGTTGCTATGGCGGCTTTGGCGGAAGTCGAGGCAATTCATCCCGAAGAGAGCCGTCGCGCATTGCGCGCGGTTTGCACGGGTTGCAAGGAGGAAGCAGAGCGATTTGAAGATTTGTTTGACAGCTATTGGATGGATATGGGCCGTGTGAAACAGAAGGTTGTCCCCAACCACACATCTGCGACAAACGACAATGTTCATTCGTCTCGAGATGCCAAGGGTGAAGACGCAAACGCTTCAGGCAGTGCAACGGCTCCAGATGACGGGGACGGTGAAGCTGACAGTGATGCAACAGGGAAACTCATCGCCACAAAGCAACAAAATCTTGCCCAGAGAGATCTTCGAGAATTGGTGCGCCCAGAAGAGATCGCTTTGGCTGAGGATGTTGCGCGTCGGATTGGCGCCGCGCTGCGGGACAAGCGATCGCGCCGTAGGGTAGCTGCAAAAAAAGGCGACAGTGTTCATTTCCGCAAGACCATTCGCCAGAGTCTATCCACAGGCGGCGAACCTCTGCGGCTTTTGCGCAAGCAACGCCCTGATCGTACACGCAAAATCGTGGCAATTTGTGACGTCTCAGGCTCAATGTCTGTCTACAGTCGTGTTTTTTTGGCGTTCCTTGCAGGGTTGATGCGGGTCGACACGGCAGCAGATGCCTATCTCTTTCATACGAGACTTGTGCGCATCACCGAAGCTTTGCGCGACAAAGATGGGATGCGCGCCATTGGGCGCCTGTCGCTGATGGCGGATGGGTTTGGCGGAGGCTCAAAAATCGGACCGTCTTTGATGCGATTTTCTGAAACCTACGCCAAGCGGTTCGTGGACGGGCGCAGTGTTGTGCTGATTCTGTCCGACGGTTTTGATACCGAACCCCCGGAGATGATCGCCGAAGCGCTTCAGAAATTGAAAAAGCGGGGCTGCAAAGTGGTCTGGCTCAACCCGTTAAAAGGCTGGGCGGACTACACCCCCGTCGCCGACGGCATGGCAGCGGCGTTGCCATATTTGGATGCTTTCAAAGCCGCCAATACTCTTGCGGATTTAGTGGCCCTTGAGAAGGAGCTTGCGACGCTATGACGCCCGCGGAAATTCTCTCAACAGATCTCGCCAAAGCCGCGCAAGAGCTGCGCGCGCTAGACCAACCCTTTGCCTTTGCCACGATTGTGCGGACAGCTGGAGCAACAGCTGCAAAGCCAGGTGCAAAGGCGCTTTTGAGTGCGGACGGAACCATCATTCAGGGCTGGTTGGGCGGCGGCTGTACGCGCGGGGCAGTCAAACGTGCTGCGCTTCAAGCGCTCCAAGATGGCACCCCGCAGCTGGTGTCTGTCGCGCCTGAAGATCTTCTTGCGGAAAAAGGCGTGGCAGCGGGAGATGAGATCGATGGGACGCGGTTTGCCCGCAATGGCTGCCCGTCACGGGGGACAGTCGACATCTTTATCGAACCTTGTTTGCCAACGCCGCAGTTGGTCGTGCTAGGGGCATCCCCAGTGGCAAAGGCGTTGAGCGCCCTCGCGCCGGAGTTCCACTGGTCCGTGTCAACTGCGCTCGCCGAAGACAAACCTCATCAACAGCTGTTCGTTGTCATCGCCACCCAAGGCCAAGGGGACTTGGGTGCGTTGAAATCAACCTTTGCAGCCCGACCAACCTATGCCGCTTTTGTCGGAAGCCGCAAAAAGTATGCAGCTTTGGCTGAAAAGCTTTGTGACGCGGGAATTTCCGAAGCAGAGGTCAAAAAAGTGCATGCACCAGCGGGTCTCGATCTGGGGGCTGTTACGCCGGAAGAAATCGCGCTCTCCATACTGGCGCAATTGGTCCAAGAACGCCGGCTCGCTGTGAAGCAAAAGTCGGAGGAGGCAGTATGAAAAGGCTCAAAAAAATCGTCGCCCACTTGCGGAGCAAGTGCGTGCTTACCCCTGAACAGGCCGATCATCTGGCCTCCGTCAAATTCCCTTGTTGCTAAGAAGGATCAAACATGGAACTCGCAGACGAAATCATTATCAACGCACCAAAAGACCGTGTTTATGCCGCGCTCAACGACCCGGAGATTTTGCAACAGTGCATCCCCGGATGCGAAGAGCTAATCAAAACGTCGGACACCGAATTGCAAGCCAAAGTTGTCCTAAAGGTGGGGCCGGTGAAGGCAAAGTTTAGTGGTGACGTTCAGCTTGACGTCACCGGAGCGCCGGATGCATTTTCTCTGACCGGTCAAGGAAACGGCGGTGCCGCAGGTCATGCCAAAGGGGGGGCAGACGTCACACTGACTGCGGACGGTCCGAACACGACAATTTTGCGCTACGAAGCAAAGGCTGCGATCGGCGGAAAGCTTGCACAACTGGGCAGCCGTCTCATTCAAAGCACAGCCAAGAAACTCGCGGGCAAATTCTTTAAGTCCTTTGCAGAGGTCGTTGATGAGGAAGTAACCGCATAGCATTTCTCTCTGGGTCCAAGCTTGCTGTGACATGAATATGAGACAACAAGTACGGCCGATTTAAGCACTCTCTATTGCTCTCTGATGACGGGCGCGCTGGACTTCAAAACGCTGGCGTGGCCGGTGTTAATGAGGTCATCCGGGTTTTGATTCACGCCTTTGGTGGGCGGCTTGGCGTGGCAATTGAACTTTCGATCGAAGCGATTTGAGAGTGCCTCGAAGAGGGGGCAGATCAAAGGGAATTGGCGCATTTCGCGAAAGCGTTCGGACAGAGGCCCGATTGTGGTGAGGAGACGAAGCTATTTGTTTCCGAATGCTGGCGGAGCATCAGTACGATGTGTGTAGTGCAGCGCTTTAATGAAAAACCACAAAGGGCAAAGCCCAAGCGTGCTCCGCTTCAACGACGCATAATGAGGTCTGGGGGTTTTATCAGACTCGAGGTCGCCATTGGGTAAGGTAATTGGGGGAAGGGTCAGTGACGTCGGTTCAGGGTCATATGACGTAAGGCGTTGAGGTAATCGGGCAGTTTCTTGCGCCAGACTTTTTTCCATTTTGGCAAGCCGCCGTGCTGGCTGCGGGGACTAACCGCGTCAATCGAGCTGTCTCCTGGGCGCGGCGGGACTGCAGGTGGATCGACAAACATACCGCCTCCTGACCGGGCGAGCCAGGCACGCATGCGATCATCGACCGCGCCCTCTATCCCGTTTTGCTCGACATGACGCACAAATCCGGCGGCGCCGGGTTTGGTCCACAAACAAGCTGTGGCCAGGATTGGAAAGTACCAAGACCGCATCAACGTCCCATCTCCTAGATCGGCCAGCTTGCGTGTCTTCTTGGGGGTGGTGTTGCAGAGGCTGATGCAGTCCATTCGATGTTTGGGATGGCTGTGGGACCATGCGATAAGATCGCTCAGAAACTGCGCCAGATTGGCGGGAATGTCGGCATCGTCCTCAAGGATCAGCAAGAAGGGTTCAGAGGCCATGCTGAACTCTTTGAGGGCTTGAAAGTGACTGAGAAAACAGCCGATTTCTCCGGTCGTCATGGTTTTGCCAAACAAGTACTTTTGCCGCTCTGGCCTGTTCAGCGGGTGTGCTTGTAGATCTGACTTTCGCCCGTCAACTGCGTCCAGCCGTGTCCAAGAGAGGTTGGCTGCCGAAAGTAAGTTGGCCGTTGTTTGCAAACGATCCGTTTCTGAGGCGAGATTGATGACACGTATGGACAGATCAGATTGCACAAGAGCGTTGGCAGGTGGGTTGGGGGTGTCTGACATGTCACATCCGTGGGTTAACTGTTGCGGTGCCTAACAAAAAAGCCCCGGTGTTTCCACCGGGGCTTTTCGTTTGGTCAGAACAAAGGACTTAGTCCTCTTTCGTCTCTTTTTTCTCAGGGACAACCTCTTCACCGGTTTCCTGATCCACAACTTTCATGGACAGGCGCACCTTGCCGCGGTCGTCAAAGCCAAGCAGTTTGACTTTCACTTCCTGACCTTCTTTCAGAACGTCGGATGGGTGGTTCAGGCGGCGGTTCTCAATTTGAGACACGTGCACCAGACCATCGCGTTTGCCGAAGAAGTTCACGAAAGCGCCGAAGTCGACGATTTTCACAACTTTACCAGTGTAGACCGCGCCTTCTTCTGGCTCTGCCACAATCGCGTGGATCATGTCATAGGCCTTCTTGATGGCTTCGCCGTTTGGCGATGCGATCTTGATCACACCTTCGTCGTTGATGTCGACTTTGGCGCCAGACACTTCAACGATTTCACGGATGACTTTGCCGCCGGAGCCGATCACTTCACGGATCTTGTCGGTTGGGATGTTCATGGTCTCGATGCGTGGAGCGTGTACGGAGAATTCCGCAGCGCCAGTGATCGACTTGTTCATCTCACCGAGGATATGCATGCGGCCGTCTTTGGCTTGGGCCAAAGCTTTTTCCATGATTTCCGGCGTGATGCCCGCAACCTTGATGTCCATCTGAAGCGAGGTGATGCCGTTTTCGGTACCGGCCACTTTGAAGTCCATGTCGCCGAGGTGGTCTTCGTCACCCAGGATGTCAGACAGGATCGCGTAGTCGCCGCTGTCTTCCAGGATCAGGCCCATGGCCACACCTGCAACTGCGGATTTCAGAGGCACACCTGCGTCCATCATGGACAGGGAACCACCACAGACGGACGCCATGGAAGACGAACCGTTGGATTCGGTGATCTCAGATACGATGCGCACTGTGTATGGGAAATCGGTTGCCGCTGGCAGAACCGCCTGAAGGGCGCGCCATGCGAGTTTTCCGTGACCAATTTCGCGACGGCCGGGAGGGCCCACGCGACCAGCTTCACCAACGGAGTAGGGTGGGAAGTTGTAGTGCAGCAGGAAGTTGGATTTGAAGTTGCCGTGCAGCGCGTCGATGAACTGTTCGTCATCGCCGGTACCCAGAGTGGTCACAACCAGACCCTGTGTTTCACCACGGGTGAACAGAGCGGAACCGTGGGTCCGAGGCAGCAGGCCAGTTTGGCACACGATGTCGCGGATTTCGTCAGTCTTACGACCGTCGATACGGGTGCCAGTTTTCACAACGTCGCCACGCAGAATGCCCGCTTCGAGCTTCTTCAGCGCGGAACCAAGGTTGGCATCTTCAAGTTGCTCTTCAGACAAAGCGGCTTTGATTGCATCACGTGCTGCGGCAACAGCGGCGGTACGCTCTTGCTTGTCGGAGATCGCGAAGGCGGCGCGCATCTGCTCTTCGCCGGCGGCTTTCACAGCTTCGAAAAGGTCAGCATAGTCTGGCGCTTGGAAGTCAAACGGCTCTTTGGCGGCATCTTCGGCCAGATCGATGATCAGATCGATCACCGGCTGGATGGAGTCATGTGCAAACTTCACCGCACCGAGCATTTCTGCTTCGGACAGCTCGTAGGCTTCGGATTCCACCATCATCACGGCGTCTTTGGTGCCGGCCACAACCAGGTCCAGACGCTGATCAGGGTTCTGACGCAGGTCCTGCATGTCATCGACGGTTGGGTTCAGGACATATTCGCCATCTTCAAAGCCAACGCGTGCGCCTGCAATTGGGCCCATGAATGGTGCACCGGAGATTGTCAGGGCGGCGGAGGCTGCGATCATCGCCACGATGTCCGGGTCGTTGACCAGGTCGTGGGACAGCACGGTGCACATCACCAGTACTTCGTTTTTGAAGCCATCGACAAACAGCGGGCGGATCGGACGGTCGATCAGGCGCGCGGTCAGGGTTTCTTTTTCGGTTGGGCGCGCTTCGCGCTTGAAGAAGCCACCCGGTACTTTACCGGCGGCGTAGTATTTCTCTTGGTAGTGCACAGTCAGAGGGAAAAAATCCTGACCGGGCTTTGGTGCCTTTGCAAAGGTCACGGCGGCCATCACGGAGGTTTCGCCCAGAGTGGCGATCACACAGCCGTCGGCCTGACGGGCAATCTTACCCGTTTCCAGAGTGAGCGTTTCTTCGCCCCACTGCATGGATTTTTTGGTTTCTTCGAACATCATCGTATCCTAGCTGGGAGCTCTCCCAGGCGTATCCCGGGTCTCCCGTTTGAAAATAGCGGCCCCATTGCCGCCGACCTCTTCTATCTTTCTTTGATGCGCCGAGGTCAGACGCAACGTCTCAGATGGTCGGGCCATATCGGAAAACAAGGCGATTGGAAACCAAATTCTCCCCAAGTAGGCGGCCTCCTGCACTGGTCAGAGACCCAGCGTTTGCAGCGTTATCGCAGAGGCAACACATTGTTTACGGCGTAAACGTGGCATTTTAAGCAAATTTGGGCCATAGTGTGACGGACAGAATCGCGGCTAGGGGGCTTGCTGCGGTGGAGATGTAATGCGCGTGTGGTGCGCCAAGTGTGAGACATATGATATGAGAGCCCCGTTTACCCTTTTGCTAACCCTATGTATGGCCACGATGTTTTTTGTAGCGGGCTGTGCGGAGACCACAAGTGTGGACAGTCCAGTGGGGGCAGAAACAGCGGCACCTGAAGAAGTGGTGACCAAAAACGTCGTTGCCGAAACAGATGCCAAAGGGCCGCGAATTTTGGCGATGGGCGACAGTATGATGGCGTGGCATAGCTTTACCGGCCAATCGATCCCGCACACGATGGAGAGCGTGTTGGGCGAGCCTGTGTTCAGCAATGCCATCAGTGGGGCCAAAATAACCTATAAGCTGCCTTTGTCCGGTGCGATGGGCATGCGGATTGAGAACCAGTATCGCAAAGGCGACTGGGATTGGGTGGTGCTGAATGGTGGCGGCAATGACCTGTGGTTGGGCTGCGGCTGTGGCAAGTGTGTCGGCAAGTTGAACAAGATGATTTCGGAAGACGGCAAACGCGGCGTGATCCCAATGATGGTACAGAAATACCGTCACGCAGGCGCGCAAGTGGCCTGGGTTGGATATTTGCGCAGCCCCGGGGCGTGGTCGCCCGTCGAAGGCTGTCGTGACACCGGTAACGAGCTGGAGCAGCGCATCAATAAGCTGGCGGCGATTGATCCGGGGGTGCACTACGTTTCTCTGGCTGATCTGGTGCCAAACGGCGATCGCAGCTTTCATACGTTTGATATGATTCACCCGTCGATCAAAGGCAGTCGCGAAATTGGCAAGCGGGTGGCCTCGGTGATCGCAGCCCACGACGCGGCGCGATAATAACAACAGAAATTCAAAGTTTCAGCCCCATCGCGCCGCGGTGGGGTTTTGTCGTTTAAGGCGCGTCAAAAGGGCAGTTGCATATTCTGACAAAATTTGTCAGATAAGAGCCGCCCAGCCAAGGATCCTCCAGATCAGCTCGGATTTTCAATGCATGAGACTCGGTGCCAGCTATGCCCCCAACACAGTCTGGTGCCACTTTTTTAGCAGATGTGAGTGAAGGATACTCTGACATGGCAAATATCTTTGCGGATTTACTGGCGCTGGATGGGATGGCTCAGAAAGCAGGGTGTGGCTTAAAACCTGAGCTTCGAAAAGCCATGGAGGCCAGCTTGCGCTTTCCTGCGACAGCCGCGTCTCCGGCGCCTGTGGCCGCTGACATGTCTGGTGAGATGCCGGAAAATGTCATCCGCCTTGGTGAGCACGATGGGGTGCAAAACAGGAGGACCGAGGCGTGAGCAGCATGACAAAAAGTCGGTGCATTGAAGTTCTAGAAACCGGTGGCTGCGACGACTTTGAGTTGGGCCTGCTACCGGTTTTGCGTCACCTGTGTGTGAGCGTGCAAAGTGGCGATCCAAAGAGTTGGGCGCATGCGTTTGATATCGCCGCTGAGCGCTACGGCGAAGCAATTGGTTTGCCTGCGGCTCATGGGTTGAACAAGGTTGTTCTCGCCCTGTTTGCGTGCCGAGAAGACGGTCCAGACATAAAAAACCCGCTCTGCCCGGAGGCGAAGCGAGACATCACCGATGATGAGGTGCAATTGCTGTCGATGGTGCATCATATGCGCCGCGATAACTCTGCAGCGGCGCGTTCGGCTGTGGCGTTTGTCACACGTGGTCGCATGGATCCCGGGTTGATCCGAAACGGTTTGACCTTTGCCAACCGCTTCCCGTCCGGCTTGGGGCGTCACGCCCGCGTGGTTGGTCGCCCTAAGTTATCAGTTGTCGCCTGACCCGTTTCTTGCGCTTTGGATTGAGGGCGCCTGCTAGGCGCAGGATTCGGGTCGCTTCACAATCGGCTGCTTCGCTAGATCTTCTCTTGTTACAAAACAGGAGAAGATCAAATGGAATTTGTAAATAAGACATTTATCGTGACCGGTGCGAGCAGCGGAATTGGTGCAGCAGCAGCGCTTCTTTTGGCCTCCCGTGGGGCCAATATTGTGTTGGGGGCCCGTCGCGAAACGGAACTGGCTCAGATTGCGGGGCAGATTGAGCAAAGCAATGGGCGTGCGGTTTGGCAGACATCTGACGTGACCAACAAAGACGATATGACAGCGCTTGTTGCTTTGGCTGACTCAGAGTTTGGTGGATTGGATGGAGCGTTTAACAATGTCGGGCTGGTTGGGGAGATGGGGCCCTGCGAGGAGCAGTCCGCGGCCAACTGGGACGCGGTGATTGCCACCAACCTGACCAGTGCGTTTTTCGGTGCACAGGCCCAAATCCCGGCGCTTAAAAAGCGAGGCGGCGGGGCGATGGTGATGACGTCGTCGTTTGTTGGGGTGAGCAATGGCGGGATGGCCGGTATGTCGCCTTATGCGGCCGCAAAGGCAGGCGTGGTTGGGCTGGTTCAGAACCTGGCTGTCGAGTTGGCGAGTGAAGCAATTCGGGTCAACGCTGTGCTGCCTGGAGGCACAGATACGGCTATGGCGCCGCAGGATGCAGACACCCGAGACTTTATTGCTGGGCTGCATCCGTTGGGGCGCATTGCCGAACCCAAGGAGGTTGCTGAAATGGCGGCGTTCTTGCTGTCAGATAGCGCCAGTTTTGTGACCGGGCAAGCCCATTCTGTGGACGGGGGCGTCGCAGCACGCTTCGTTTAAAGAGCCAAGGATTGCCCGTTTAAACGGGCAATTCTTATCACGCTTCTTTGGCCCGCGCGTTTTTCGCACCCGGCTTTTCGGTGATGCCAAAAGCTTTGCGTGCTGTCACAAGTCGCAGGTCTTCTGGGTCCATCCCCATCGACAACATGGTTTTGCGGTTAAAGCGTTCTTTGGCGGTGGCTTTGTCATGCGCGGTGCCAAACAGGCGGTCAATCCAGTCAAAGCCAAAGCTGACCTGAAAAGTCGCGTGGTGGTCTTGGAAATGATGCGCCAGATGCTTGCGGGTGATGTATTGGCCAAGCCGTCCTTTGGGCACATTCAGATGCGCAATCGTGTGGCAATACTCATAAAATGCGAAGGCTGAGACCGAGCCAACAAATAGACCGATGTAGGCAAGCGTGAGCGCAGGGATCAAACCGAGGAATGGCCAAAGGATGGCAGTGTGGATGGCCACCGAGAGTAGGCCAAAGCGCACCGGATACCAATGATCGTCGCCCGTGAAAAACTCCGGGTCGGTCGGATATTCGTGGTGGCCAATATGGGTTCGGTAGAGCTCGTTAAACGTGCCTTGGTCTTTTGGCGGTTCGCGGTGCATCAGGAAACGGTGCATACCGTATTCAACAAACAGCTGTGCGATATAGCCATAGATCAGCGCGACGGGAACCCACCAAGACAGGTTCTGGGATATCAGGAAAACACCGATCAGCCAGAAAGGAAACAGGCGGTGCAAACTGCCCATGCGGATCAGAACGGATAGCGTTTCTTTCATGATGACCTCCCCTGTCGGGGCAAGTCTGCGCGCGTACGGCAGGGCGAGTCAAATTTGACTTTGCGTCAAGGAATGTGCCCCGCGCCCCTTGGACGGCGCGAGGCAGCTGGCGCGTTTAGGCCCGACGCCAGCCAGGGAAGGGGTCTGGCATCTCTTCGACGGCGGCAAGCGCTGCGACGGATTCTGCTTGTAGGAGGCAGGCGTCTAGTTTTGCCTTAAGCGGAGGCCAGTCGATGCCGCTACCGATGAACACCAGTTCCTGACGGCGATCCCCGAAGGGTTCGGCCCAATGTGCGGCCATGTACTCCACGGCCTGTGGGTGGGTTGGGCGGCGCTCTTCCGGCACACTGGCCCACCAGGTGCCAAGTGGTGCAACAGAGGACAGAGAGCCTGCCAGGGAGAATTCAGCCACCCAATCCGGACGTGTAGCAATCCAGAAGTGGCCTTTGGCGCGGATCACGCCGGGCATGTCGCCGTTAAGAAACTCGTGGATTTTTTGCGGGTCAAACGGCAGGCGCTCGCGATAAACAAAGGAGGCAATGCCGTATTCTTCGGTTTCCGGGGTGTGATCGGCAAAGCCATATAGCTCTTTGGCCCACATCGGATGCTCATGCGCTTTTTCAAAGTCAAACAGGCCTGTGTTTAGCACGTCTAAGGCGGGCACTTTACTACGATCGGTCTCGATAATGCGGGCATCGGCGTTTAGGCTGCGAATGATCTTGCGCGCCGCGTCAGTTTTTTCCGGGCCTGCGTCAGTGACTTTGTTGAGGATCACCACGTCGGCAAATTCCAGTTGATCGGTGAGCAGGTGCACCAACGTACGCTCGTCTTCCTCGCCTAAGGTTTCGCCTCGGTCCGCCAACAGGTCATGGCTGTCGAAGTCGTTTGGGAGGTTAACGGCATCGACCACGGTGACCATGGTGTCGAGTCGTGCCACATCGATGAGGCTTTCGCCGTCCTCGTCCCGGAACTCGAAAGTGGCCGCAACAGGGAGTGGTTCGGAGATGCCGGTGGATTCAATCAGAAGGTAATCAAACCGACCCTCGGCGGCGAGGCGGCGCACTTCGTTCAGGAGGTCGTCCCGTAGAGTGCAGCAGATGCAACCGTTTGACATTTCTACGAGGGTTTCCTCGGTCTGGCTGAGCTCTGCGCCGCCCTCGCGCACGAGGTCGGCGTCGATGTTCACTTCGGACATGTCGTTCACAATAACAGCCACGCGGAGGCCGTCGCGATTGTTCAAAACGCCATTGAGAAGAGTGGTTTTTCCGGCCCCAAGGAAACCGGACAAAACAGTCACGGGGAGGCGGGTGTCTTGGTGTTGGGTGTCTGGCATGGCTGGCTCCAATAATGTTATATCATAACAATCACGCCGAGAAGTTGGACGCAAGCCGTTTGATGAACCATTTCTGGAGGTCAAAGAGAGGATCTAAGTGGCGTTGGGATTCTGGATTGAGGCAGGCCCCCTGCACCTGCACCTGCACCATCGTCGCCAGTTGAGCAAGTTAGATCGAGGTCCGAGCCTTCAAGCGGTGTCCAACTTGAACAATCGCGTCCAATGCTGGCAACAGTTCGGATCCAAGATCGGTCAACTCATATTCCGTTGAGGGCGGCGAAGTTGGGCGGACATGCCGTGTAAGTACACCTCGGTCTTCCAGTTCACTTAACCGCGTCGACAGCACTTTGGCAGAAATCGGAGGAATGTCCGCGCGCAGTTCGCTGAACCGCCTTGGGCCTGCGCGTAATGACCAGATAACGTTTGGGGCCCATGCCCCGGAGATGACGGTCATGCATTCGGTCAGCATGCAGGGCTCTGGCGGGGCCGCGCTTTGATTTTTTCTCATTTTTAGTGGCATGGCAGGTTACCTAGTTTCTCTTGAGTAACGTCATAATCAAGTAACCAAGAGTAACTAGGTTGTCTATGGAAATCTTAGCTGCCATCTGAGCTCCACAAGTTGCAAAACTCAAAGGAGACTTGGAGATGAAACTTTTTTACAAACCCGGTGCCTGCTCGATGGCCAGCCATATTGCGCTTTTGGAGATCGGGCAGGCTTTTGATATTGAAGCCGTGGACACCGTTGCGGCGCGCACAGCCTCCGGGCAAGATTTCTTGAAAATCAATCCAAAAGGCTATGTTCCGGCTCTGGAACTTGGGACTGGGGAAATCCTCACTGAAGGGCCGGCGATCTTGCAGTTCCTTGCAGATAGCAGTGACACGGCCAACTTGGCGCCGAAGCCTGGCACCATGGCGCGTGCGCGCATGTTGGAGATGCTCACGTTTACTTCGTCAGAGCTGCACAAGGCCTTTGGCCCGTTGTTCCGAGACTCGAGCAGCCCAGAGGAAAATGCGAAGGCGCGGCAGGCGGTGGCACAGAAGTTTGACACCGTTGAAAAGGAGTTTGAGGACGGACGACCTTTTGTGTCTGGCGAGCAGTTCTCCATTGCTGATGCGTATCTATTTGTCGTGGCGAATTGGGCCAACTTCACGGACATTGATCTCACCCGTTGGCCGAAGCTATCCGAGTTCGTCGCGCGTATTGCGGAACGGCCATCTGTAAAAGACGCGTTTCAACGGGAGGGGTTCTGAGGTGACGAAGGACGATTTCAAGAACGTCTCAACACTGATGCTGGACTATTTCGACGGGCTATACCAAGCCGAAAGTCAAGTGTTGAGAGGCGTATTCCACCCGAACCTGGCCTATGTCTGTGCGACAAAAGATGATCCGCTCTATCTTGATCTTGAGCAATATATGGAGCGCATCGATGCGCGTGAGGCGCCTGCAAAACGTGGGGACGTCCGTCACGAGGAGGTCTTATCAATTGCTTTCGTCACTCCCCGTCTGGCGCATGTGACTTGTCGAATGGCACTTATGGGGAGGGACTATGTGGATCATTTGACCCTTGTTCCACACCTAGGCGCGTGGCGGATCGTTACAAAAGTTTTTGCGTATCAACCAAAGGAGATCTGAAAGATGCCTTATGTGAACATTAAAGTTACACGCGAGGGCGGGCCTGTTGGACTTGGCCCTAGTGCGGATCAGAAAGCCCAGTTGATAGCTGGTGTATCCCAACTTTTGCAAGACGTGCTCGATAAAGACCCCGCCACAACTTTTGTCGTAATAGACGAGGTAGCGTTGGCTGATTGGGGAATTGGCGGGCTGCCGGTTGAGGAATATCGCAAGGTAGCTGGGTGAGCGGCTTCAGCTTTGAAGTCTAAACAAAAAAAGACCGCGCCCCGATGGGACGCGGTCATAAATCAAACTGTGGCTTGTCAAAGCACTTTCAGATTAGGACAGTATCGCGTGTTCGCGCACATTCGCTACGCGCAAATGCAAACAGCGATACAGATTGCCCGACTGAAAATAGACGGCGCTTTAGCGACGGATGCCCAGACGCTTGATCAGATCCTGATAACGTGCTTCGTCTTTGCCCTTTGTGTAGTCCAGCAGCTTACGGCGCTGAGCAACCATTTTCAGAAGGCCACGGCGACCGTGGTTGTCCTTCTTGTGGGTTTTGAAGTGCTCGGTCAGGGTGTTGATGCGGGATGTCAGGATTGCAACCTGGACTTCCGGAGAACCGGTGTCACCTTCTTTGGTCGCGAATTCTTTCATCAGGCGGTTTTTTTCTTCAACAGTGATCGACATCGGGGTCTCCTATTCAAAAGGTTTCGGGCACGAGCCGGGATGTCGTCCAGCAAGGTCCATAGAGATGTCCCCCAAGGGATTCCCTTGGAAGATGCGCGTATGTAGTCGCAAACGGCCCAAAAGAAAAGGGGGAAGGCGATCAGGCAGCGGTTTGCGGAATTAGAACAATGTCCTCGGGTGTCAGGCCCGCGCCGCCATGCACAGTGACCACCGCGATGCCATTCACAAGGATTTGGATTGTGTCCGCTTGGGCGTCAGTTTGTGAGATTGCCACCTCCGGCGTCTCGCCTTGGTCCTCGTAGATCAGAGCTAAGGTGTCCTGTTCGGTGTCAAAATCCATGATGGCGGCCTGTGCTTCGCCTTGGTGGTTCAAAAGGAAGGCGTCTGCGCCGCTGCCGCCTGTCAAAATGTCACCTTCCCCAGCCAAGAGTGTATCATCACCCGCGCCGCCGTTGAGATAGTCTACATCGGAGCTGGCGTTGTCGGGGGTAAGTCCGACAAGTAGGTCGTTGCCCTGCCCCCCAAATAGGGAGTCGTGGCCGATCCCGCCGTCCAGCGTGTCATTGTCTAACCCGCCATGGAGGGCATCTTCGCCACGGTCGCCTAGCAACGTGTCGGATCCGGCACCGCCCTGAAGCGAGTCGTCCTGACCGCCGCCGGACAGGTGATCATTTCCCAAATGCCCAAAGAGCGTGTCTGCGCCTGTGCCCCCGTCCAGACTGTCGTTGCCGTCTTCGCCATGCAGCACATCCGCGTCGGCACCGCCCATCAGAAAATCCTGACCGGCGCCGCCAAAAAGGTGATCTTCGCCCATGTCGCCCGTGAGCGTGTCATCTGCGTCATAGCCATTCATCTGGTCGTTGCCGATGCCGCCGGTCATGTGGTCGGTGTTTGATGTGCCGGTCAAGATGTCATCCCCGAAACTACCATCAATGCGAGTGGGGTCCGTGAGTGGGGGATCAGCAGGCGGTGTCAGGGGGTCGGTTTCCGGCGGGTTAGGGGCGCTGTCATCCTCTTCAGGCGAGTCGCCCGTGTCGATGGCCACAAATGCCGCCGCGCCCGCCATGATACTCAAAAGACTAGCTAACAGGAGCATTCTGACGCCCTCCCAATTGCTGCATTTTCCGCAGCCACACCAACATTCACCTCCTGTAATTAGGCCACAGGTGATGGTCCGGGTAAACTGATCCGTTGGGATGTGGTTAATACGCTTTTGGCAGCAAAGGCGCGCTACAGCGGCCAGATCTCCGGCTTTGTGGCGTAGGCAATATAGAGCGGGTGGCGCGGGTGTCCGGCTTTGGTCAATCCCAAGCACAAAATGGTTTCACTGGTTGATTTCAGAACGTCGCGCATCTCAAAGCCGCGTTTCAGATGATCGCCATGTGCCCCCCAGGCCGCGATGATGTCGTCGGCCCAATGGCAGCTTTGCGCAACGACGTGATCGTTGTTCGGACCGGCTGGGTACTTGTGTTTCCTCATTTTTTTTGGATCCGTCTCACGCAGAGCGAAAATGTTCACGGCGCGAAACCCACCATATCCCAACGCCCGGGCACGGCGCTCACAACGTTCAATCGTCGGGTCGTTCTCTCGTTCGGTTGCCTTGGACGGGTTGAGCATGATGAACAGAACTTTGCGGGCGGAGGCGTCCCATACCCGCGTCAGCGCGTAGCGGTAAGTCTCGCAATCAGAGTAGATGGCCGAGGACGTGGCATCGTCTTTTTGAAAGTGACGTTCGATCATATGCCTTCTTAGGATTAACCAAGGAGGAGTCAAACCTTTGATTTTGCGAGGCCTCCTACGTAAGCCTCGGTAGTGGACTGCGAGTTGCCTTGGGACAGGTGTGGCTTGATTGTGAGGTGTCGGGATGCCGTTTCTCTTTTTCTTAGGATTGTTGGCGACCAGCGCTGCTGTGGGGTCTTTTGTCGATCTTGGCACAAGTGAAGACGAAGACAGTAGCGCGCCAGATCCGGATCAAGATACCTCCGGGAACCAAGATGGCGAAGGAGATGACGTAACATCGCCTGAGCAGGATCTGACATGGTTTGTTGGCGAGGACGGCACAGACGACGCGTTAGCTGGAACCGATGGGGCGGACACTCTGATTGGCAACGAAGGTGATGCGGACACGCTGACCGGTGGTGCCGGTGAGGATTCCTTGTGGGTGGCGCGAGACAATGTCGCCGAGGGTGGGGCGGGAGCTGACCGGTTCTTTGTGCAGGCCGATGATCATGAGATGGGGCGAGTTACGGACTTTGACCCGCAAGAGGACACGCTGGTACTACGCGACTATGTCAATCCGACAGATGGCAGTTCAAATGGGCTGATCCTGACGCAAGAAGACGACGGCCTTGCTCTGCGCAATGCGGATACAGGGGATGTGCATTTGGCGTTGCCGGGCGCATCGTTGGAAGAAGGGCAGAGCCTTTCTGTGATGTTTCAGGCCACTGATGGCGGGGCGCATGACAGTGCGGTCTTGAGCGAAGAGTTGCGGGAGTTCCAGTTACAGGACGCGCCCTATATGGCGGATGCGTTACGCGGGACGTCTGCAGGTGAGACCTTAGTGGGCGGCGCAGGTGATGATGTGCTGTTTGGTGAGGGCGGTGCGGATGTGCTGCAGGGCGGCGGCGGAGATGACGAGCTCCACAGTGGGCGCGGCAATGTTTTTTATGCCAGCGAATGGCATCATGAACCCGGATACCTAGAGCGCTTTGGGGCAAATGACACGCTCGATGGCGGTGCGGGCGAGGACCGCATGTGGCTTGGATCTGGCAATGTGGCGACCGGTGGCGCTGAGGCCGATACGTTTTATGCCATGGCAGGTGTCTATGACAGCGCGGCGGAAATCACGGATTTTAATGCCGGCGAAGATCGTCTTGTGGTGAACTATGGATTGGATGGGCCGTTTGGTGCGAGCTACCAGAACGCCGAGGTCAGCTATTTCACAGTGGACAGCGCAGCGTCCGAGTTTGAAATGATCTATGACGCGGCCAATGACCAAACTCGAATGTCTTTGGGCGGCGAGCCTTTGATGATCTTGAATGGCGATCAAACCGGCGTCTCAGTTGCCTTTAGCAACCAAAACGCCGCGGATGAATATGATCTGCCGGAAGAGTGGCGTGACGTGAACGGTGATCCTATCACAGCGGAAGCAGGGCAGGCGGCTGACATTGTGTTCAGCGGTATGGCTCCGCAGGATCTTTATGACGCCAATGGCAATGGCGGCATGGTCGCCTGATCAGCCCTCGGGTTTCACAAACACGCGGCTGGGGTGCAGCTCCCCGGCTTTGAAGATGCCCACGGCGACGGCCTCGCCTTCAAAGCTGGCCCAGCATTCCTCGCCGTACTCCACGTCAGAGGCCAGCACCATGCCGGGGTTGCCGTTACGCAGGCGGACGGTACCTTCGGCGGTGGCTTTGACTTCGGGCAGGTCTTCCAAACCTTGTTCCAGCGGCCGCAGATAGCTGTCGAGCTCGGGCTGTTTCGCCATCTCGTCAATCTGCTCTAAGGTTAGCCCGTCGGTGGCGTCAAAAGGTCCGGACCAGATGCGACGCAGTTCACGCACGTGGCCGTGACAGCCCAAAGCTGCGCCCAGATCACGCGCGATGGAGCGCACATACCCGCCCTTGCCACAGGTCATCTCCAGCGTGACATGGTCCTCATCTTCGCGGTCAGTCATCACCAATTCCTCGACCCAGAGCGGGCGTGCTGCAAGTTCGATGTCTTCGCCGTCACGCGCCAGTTTGTAGGCGCGTTGGCCGTCCACTTTAACGGCAGAGAATTTAGGCGGTACCTGCATAATGTCGCCGACAAACTGGCCCAACGCGGCTTTGATTTCCTCATCAGACGGGCGTTTGTCCGACTGGGAGATGATTTCTCCTTCGGCGTCGTCGGTATTGGTCGCCTGTCCCAAGCGAACGGTGAAGGTATAGGCCTTCAGTGCGTCGGTGATGTAGGGCACGGTTTTGGTGGCTTCGCCCAACGCAACGGCAAGCACACCGGTGGCATCTGGGTCCAACGTGCCAGCGTGACCCGCCTTTTTGGCGTTAAACGCCCAGCGGACTTTGTTCACGACGGAGGTGGAGGTCATACCTGCGGGTTTGTCGATCACAAGCCAGCCAGAAATATCGCGTCCCTTGCGTTTGCGTCCCATGCCTTTGACCTCTTATTTTGCAGGTGAAGCGGCCACGTAACGGATTGCCTTCACCCTGTCAATTTAGCCTAAGAAAAAAGGTTCCCCAAAAGGAAAAGGCCATCGGGTCCACGCACCCGATGGCCTCTCCTTGATCGCGGGGGTGGAGGAGCGCCCCGCGGTCCCGTGCTCCTTTATCAGTCGCCGTCAGCGACGCCTTGGGCGCGCAGACGTGCGCGACGTGCACGATAACTTGGCAGGGCTACGAGGATCACGGCGATCACGAGAAGGCCGAGGGTCATCGGACGCTCCCAGATGAAGCCGATGCCGTCAAAGAGCTGCATGGAACGGGCGAAGTTGTCTTCCAACATGCCTCCCAAGATGAAGCCAATCAGCAGGGGGGCCAGTGGATAGTCCGCAAAGCGCAGGGCCGTCGCACAGATCCCGAAGCCAACCAGCAGAAGAAGCTCGGTGGCGTTGTTCTGGCCGATGTAGGCCCCCATCAGGGTGAAGAACAAGATGAATGGGATCAAGTAGTTGCGCGGTACGGACAGAACCTTGGCGATGTATGGGATCAGTGGCAGGTTCAGGACCAGCAACACAAGGTTACCGATGAACATGGACATGATCACCGCCCAGAACACTTGAGGCTCGTCGATCATCAGGCGAGGGCCTGGGGTGACGTTCAGAGCAATCAGTGCGCCCAAGAGGATCGCTGTGGTGCCGGAGCCAGGAATGCCAAGCGTTAGCAAAGGCACAAAAGAACCAGTACAAGCAGCGTTGTTGGCGGTTTCCGGGGCTGCGAGGCCCTTGATCGCGCCTTTACCAAACTGTTCCTGCTCTTCCTTTGGGGCAATGTTGCGTTCCACCGCGTAACCCAGGAACGAGGCGATTGTGGCACCCGCACCTGGCAGAACACCAATGAAGAAGCCTTGGATAGACTGGCGTCCGATAACGGGAGCGATCGACTTTGCCTCAGATTTGGTGATGCGCAGGTCTTTGATCTCACCGCCGTTGTCCTTGCTCATTGTCCGGGGCTTCAGGACAAGGAACAGCGCTTCCGGCAAAGCAAACATCGCCATGGCCAGCGTGATGAAGCCAAAACCGGACTGAAGATCCATGATGCCCATCGTGAAACGAGGCAGGTTGAACAGAGCGCCTTCGCCCACAGTTGCCATCATCAGTCCCAAAAGGGTCATCATCATAGCCTTGGCAACCTGACCAGTGCCAGCAAAGGCCGCGATGGCGGAAAGGCCAACAACCATCAAAGCGAAGTACTCTGCAGAGTGGAATAGCAGGGCGACGGATGACAGTGCAGGCGCAAAGATCATCAGAAGCAGCGCGCCAATTGTACCGCCAGCAAAGGACGCAATGGCGGCGATAGTCAGAGCTTTACCTGCCTTACCTTGCTTGGCCATCGGGTAACCATCAAAGCTCGAGGCAACGGTGCCCGCGACCCCCGGCGCGTTCAGCAGGATAGAGGACGTGGAGCCACCAAAGATGGCGCCGTAATACACACCCGCCAGCAGGATAAGTGCGGCGGAAGGATCACCCATGGAGATGGCCACAGGGATCATAATTGCGATGATCGACATCGGGCCGAGGCCCGGTAGCATGCCGATAAAAGTACCAATCAGACAGCCACCAATGACCATCAGAAGGTTTTGCAGGGACAAGGCCGTTTGCAGGCCTATCAGAAGTCCTTCGAGCATGTCAGCCTCCGGAAGTGCCCGCGATGGGGCTCAAGTTGTTGCTCAGAGCGTACTGAGCAAAAATCCACAGAGTGGCGACTGTCACCAGCGTAATATATGCCGTGATGTGCCATTTACATTCGCGCATCAGGAAAGACCCTATGATGGCAAAAGCTGCGGTTGAAAAAAGTGCGAGGCCACCACCGATCAACATCAAGGCGAACTGTAGTGATACGATTGAGGGCTCACCAAACATCTCAGCCTCCAATGAAGCCGGGTAGCGGCCGCAGATAGATGCCAAGAACTTCTTGAACGAGGTACCAAACAGAGAACGTCGCGACGAGAGCGATGGGCACCATGAACTGGAACTTACGTTCGCCCAGAATAAAGGAACCCAGGATCAGGAAGCCTGACGTTGAGAAGATAAAGCCAGCAGGGCGCAGCAGGAGCGCGTAGGCTGCCATAAGGCCGAGCAGCAAGACAGCCTGGCCGAGCTTATATTCGGTAAGACGACGGTAGTCGATTTCCGCCTCTTTTGCTTCACTCTTTTCAAATCCCAGAAGGATGACGAGCGAGCAGATCATGCCCAACAAGGACAAGACCTTGGGGAAGGTGCTCGGCCAGATTGGGTTGCGTTTCATGAACGGAGCAAGACTGCCATCCATCGTGAACCAAGCAGTGTACCCGTACGTCACACATATACCCATTAGTACAAGAGCGATCCAGCGATCCAGAGCCATGAAGCCCCCTCCTATTAAAAGAGGACAGAGCGGGGGCCCGCTCTGTCCAGTTGGATGTCAGTTGACCTTACAGGAAGCCCAGCTTTTTCATCAGGTCGCCGATGACTTTTTCTTGGCTTTCCAGGAAAGCTTTGAAGTCATCGCCGTTGTTATGGATGTTGACCCAACCGTTGCGCTCGCGCACGGCTTCCCATTCTGGGGTGTCGTACATTTTTGCAAGTGCGTCTTGGTACATGGCCAGCTGGTCTTCTGGCAGACCTGGCGCACCGAAGAAACCACGCCAGTTCACGAAGGAGGTGTCGATACCCTGTTCCTTCATTGTCATGGCGTCAGGCGCTGCGGACACACGCTCATCGGACGTTACGCCGATGATTTTCACTTCGCCTGCATTTGCCAGATCAACTGCTTCGGAGAAGCCGGTGGACAGAGCCGCGATTTCGCCGGACAGCAGTGCCGCCATGGCTTTACCGCCTGCATCGTAAGGGATGTACTTCACACCAAGGGCGTCTTTGCCAGCCGCTTCCATCACCATGGCTGCAACCAGGTGGTCCATGCCGCCTGGAACAGAGCCACCGCCGATGGCGGTTTTGGATGGGTCTGTGTCATAGGCTGCCATCAGGTCAGCCATGTTGTTGATGGCGCTGTCTTTGTTCACAACCAGAGCGGCGTAGTCGCCGATGGTGCCTGCAACGAGAGTCAGGTCACGGAAGTTGTGTGGGAAAACGCCGGTCAGGGAGCGGATCACGATTGGGGTGGAGTTCACCATCAATGTGCCGTGGTTGCTGTCGGCGTTTTCGATCAGGTAACCAATGGCTTTACCGCCGCCGCCGCCAGACATGTTTTCGTAAGATGCATTGCCCACGATACCGGATTTGGTAAGAGCTTCGCCGGTGCCACGTGCAGTGCCGTCCCAGCCGCCGCCTGCGCCGCCAGGGATCAGGAAGTGGATACTGTCTACGGCTTTTTCCGCCATAGCCTGGCCCGTGAATGCGAATGCTGCCACAGCAGTGGCCATCAGGGCGCGACGGCCCATGGTCAATTTCATCATTTTTCTCCTCCAAATTGACAACTGTCCGAAAGACGGCTCAGTTGAAGGCACTCAAACATCGCAACCTGTCACAAACCTGTCATGCTGTCAGAAAGGTACCCTAACCGCATGAAATTCCTTTTGGTCGAAGATAATACAGAGCTCGCCAACGCGGTCAGCGCACGCCTGCAACTGGATGGTCATGTTATTGATCATGCGGACAAAATCGAGGATGCGATGGCATTCATGCAGACTGGTGAATACGATTTGATATTATTGGATATTATGTTGCCGGACGGGGATGGACGGACTTTTCTGAAGCACCACCGCAGCGGGAAAAACGATACGCCTGTGATCGTTCTGACCGCACGGTCGCAGGTGAGTGACAGAATCAGCCTGCTGGATCTTGGGGCGGATGATTACATGACAAAACCCTTTGATCATGAAGAGCTGCAAGCCCGCTGTCGTGCAGTTTTGCGGCGAAATGCGGGGCATGCGCAGTCTGTCACCGAATTGGGGGGTGTGGCCCTAGACCCCGTGGCGGGACGTTTGACAATTGGCACGCGCGCGGTGACCCTGCGCAATCGGGAGTTGCGGCTGCTCGAATTGTTGATCAACGCGCCCGGTCAGATTTTCTCGAAAGCAAAACTTGCGGATCGCTTGTTTTCTTATGACGAAGATGTCTCTGAAAATGCGATTGAGGTCTACATTGGACGTTTGAGGAAGCATTTGGAACCGTCAGAGTTGCGAATCACCACATTGCGCGGTCTGGGATATCGGCTGGATCATGGATGACGCCGTAAATGTCGCGGGCTCCCTTCGAGCTCGGCTGGCGCTGACTCTGATTGGCGGTGCTGCGGCGATTGCTTTGTTGTTGTTCTTTGTGGTGCGGACCTATGCCGCGCAAATTGCACAAAGCGGGCAGGACAGCATTCTTGAAGCGTCGGTCACCTCTATCTTGGACGCTGTGACAGTGCGGGATGGGGATGTCGAAGTGGACCTTCCTTATGTCGCCTTTTCAATGTTGAGCACGGAAGCCGATGATCGGGTGTTTTATGCCCTTTGGCAGGATGAAACATTGTTATCTGGTTACGAGTTTCTTCCGGTCGCTGATCCGCCGGATGGGGGGGATATTGTGCTTGTGTCTGCGACGTTTGATGGCGCACCGGTGCGTGTTGCGACCGCTGCGCGCATATTGGTTGGTGCCAATGCCAGAACGCGGGTGACGGTGTCAGTGGCGCAAACACAAGATGCCTTGGCGGGGACTCTGAATAAGATTTCCCGCAATGTTGGTTTGATTGGATCGGGGTTCTTTTTTCTGTCGGTCTTGGTGGCTAGCTGGGCGACAAACACCACAATTCGTCCACTGGAGCGGTTGACCCATTCGATCACCCGGCGCGGCCCGAAAGACCTGACGCCGGTGGCCCGACCAGTGCCGATGGAAATGGCTCCTTTGGTGACCTCCCTTAACAGTTTTATGGCGCGATTAGACACCTCGTTGAAGCAGTCAGAGGATTTCATAGCTGAGGCAGCACATCGCGTACGAACTCCCTTGGCGACGGTGCGCAGCCATGCGGAAGCAACGTTGCAAAGGGTGGATCGGGAAGATAACCGGCAGGCGCTGCGCGCAATGGTTCGCGCCATTGACGAGAGTTCGCGTGCAGCGGGCCAGTTGCTTGATCATGCGATGATCACTTTTCGGGCGGATCATCTGGAGACACAGCCCGTGGATTTGGTCGAGTTGGTCGAAGATCTCGTAACACGTCTGACGCCGGTCGCTGAGATGAAAGATATCGCACTTACGGTTATCAGTGCGGGGGAGGCGGTTGTGGAGGCGGATGCGATCCTTTTACAGAATGCTCTTCGAAACCTTGTGGAAAACGCTTTGAAATATGTTCCGGAAGAGAGCGAAATCACACTGGAAGTCATTGCAACGCCGAGACCGCGCATTGAAGTGTGGGACGAAGGGCCAGGCTTTCCACCGGATCAAATGCAGGATTTGGCTGCGCGGTTCTCGCGTGGCGAGAACGCCAAGGACACCATTGGATCAGGGTTGGGTTTGACCATTGCGAAAGATGTCGCCATGGCCCATGGCGGAGATTTGACTTTGACTAACATGCCGGAGGCTGGCGCATGCGTTACATTATTGCTTTGATGATTTGGCTTTGTCCTTTGGTGGCAACTGCACAGGAGTGGGAAGACCAAAATGCCTTTGGCCCGGCGTCAGCCGATACAACCTTGCGGGTCTTGTCCAGTACGGACACCTCGCTTTTTGTGCCAATTATCGAGGACTTCCTGCAGGAACGACCGGATGTTTCTATTGAGTATTTTGTGACGGGGACTGCTCAGATTGATCAGGTGTTTCGAGCTGCGGCGGAAGATTTTGATGTGGTGATTTCCAGCGCCATGGATCTACAACTGAAGTTGGTAAATGATGGGTTTTCATTGAAAGTTGAGAACCTTGATCAACCGCAGTGGGCGCAATGGCGCCAGAGCCTTTTTGCCTTCACCACAGAGCCCGCGACCATAGTGATCAACCGCGAGGCTTTTGTGCCGGGGGCCGTGCCGCAAACGCGGCAGGAGCTGATTGCGGCGATGCGCGCAAGGCCTGATGTTTTTCGGGGGCGGGTGGGCACTTATGATGTACGTGAGTCCGGTCTTGGGTATCTATTTGCCACCCAGGACGCGCGTGCGTCAGAAACGTTCTGGCGTTTGATGGAAGTTATGGGGGGCTTGGATGCGAGGCTTTACTGCTGCTCTGGCGCAATGATTGATGATCTGGTCGCGGGAGAGTTGATGGTCGCCTACAATGTATTGGGCAGCTATGTGGCGGCGCGCGAAGACGTGGCCGATACGCTTGAAATTGTTCTGCCGTCCGATTTTCCAACGACAATGATGCGCACCGCATTTGTCAGCAGCCGTACAGAGGTGGAGCAAGAAGCCGCAGCTTTCGTTCGGCATCTTGTGGAGGTGCAGACCGGGCCGAGGAATCCTGATGTGTTTCCATTGCCGCCGCTGAGTGCGGCGGTGGATGAGACGGGGCAAGCGGTGATTTCTTTAGAGCCAGCGTTGATGACCTATCTGGATCCGTTGAAGCGCAAAACCTTCATTAAAGAATGGAGCAGCGCGGTTATTCAGTGACCGCCGCGCCGGGTTCTATCACGCCAACAATCGGCCCCATCCAGAATCCGCCATCGGAGCGGTCAAGTTGCGGCGCGTGAAGGCGGCTGATCTTGCCATCAAAATACAGCGCGTTGGGCGTTTTCAGGACATCCCTGAAGAAGCTGGCAAATTCGTGAAACGTGACCGCCTCGTTGGAGATCACGAAGTAAGCGGTTTTGCCGTCGTTCGTTGTGCCTACACCGTTACGCAGGAAACGCGATGAGCTGTCCGGGAGGAAGCGTGGGTGCAGGTCGCCGTCAATCACCAGCATCGGACCGGATTGGGTGGCGTCGCGGCAGGTCGGGGCCTGTTTCTGAAAGTCTAGGGTCTCGTAAACCTGCGCCCTACCATCATTCAGGCACAAAACACCGTTTGGCAGCAGGCCAAAGTTGCCTTTACTCCCGCCGGTCAAAAGTCGCCTCTCTTCGGTGCCGGCTTCGACATAATGCCCCACCGGGCTGCGATCTACATGATACATGCCGGCGTTCATGCCAAAGCTGAGAGTTTTGCCGTCCTCCAAAGAACGTTCAATATCGCGGAACTGGCCCAGAATGGCGCCGCTGTCATCGCGCAGAAACAGGCGCAGATTGTTCTTTGCGGCGTCGACCGTGCATACTGTGAGGTTGCGCCCTTGGTGTGTTTGATCTGAACAGGTCACCGCCTGCGCCCATTGGGGCAGGGACAGAAAGATCAAACAGAGCGCAGTTCGGATCACGTAGGCTCGCCGTCCTCTGGGTCTGGTTTTGCCACGTCTGCCTGTACCTGTTCATCAGACAGCATCGCGCGGGTGGCGTCCATCTGATCAAAGGTGTTGTCCACGCGGAAGCGCAGGTCCGGTGCGTGCTTGAGCTTGGCTTTGCGGCCTATGATGCGGCGCAGTTCACCTTTGTGGCGCGCCAACAGAGCAATCGCGTCCTCTTTGTTTTTGCCGCCCAGAGGCAGCACAAAGCAGGTTGCGATGGATAGATCGGGTGTCACGCGCACCTCGCCCACAGTGATCGACAGACGGGTGATGTCCGGATCATGCAGCTCGTCGCGTACCAAAACCTCCGACAGGGTGCGTCGGATCAATTCACCCACGCGCAGCTGGCGCTGGGATGGGCCGCGGCCCTCGGAGAAAGAGTTCTTTGCCATGCCCCTCACTTACGGCTTCTGTCTGCCTTTGCCAAGCTGGATTGCATTGGGTAAGCAGGGCGCACCGCCATTTGGGTGGTTTGTCAGAGTGGAGAGGACACCATGCAGGAATTGCCAGGAATCGTGATCACGGGCGCATCAGGCCGGATGGGGCAGATGCTGATCAAGACGGTGTCCGACAGTGACAAGGCGCGTTTGGTTGGCGCGGTGGAGCGCGAGGGCCATGACTGGGTGGGTCGAGACGTGGGCGAAGCTATGGGCGGTGCTGCGATGGGCGTGACAGTAACCGACCAGCCGCTTGAGGCTTTTGCCAAAGCGCAGGCGGTGATTGATTTTACCGCGCCAGCAGCGACCATTGCTTTTGCCAAGCTGGCAGCGCAGGCCCGGGCGGTGCATGTGATTGGCACCACAGGCATGACCGATGAGGACATTGCGCAACTGGAACCTTGCGGGCGCCATGCAGTGATTGTGCGGGCGGGCAACATGAGCCTTGGTGTGAACCTGCTGACCAAACTAACGCAGCAAGTGGCTGCGGCACTTGATGAAGATTTTGATATTGAGATCATTGAAGCCCATCACCGTCACAAAGTGGATGCGCCGTCTGGCACTGCTTTGATGTTGGGTGAAGCGGCTGCGGAAGGTCGCGGTGTCGACTTGAAAGATGTGACCGACAGTGGCCGTGATGGCATCACCGGTGCGCGCAATCGCGGCGACATCGGATTCACAGCCATTCGGGGGGGCGACATCATTGGCGAACATGATGTGATGTTTGCCTGCGATGGAGAGCAGATCATTTTGCGCCACAAAGCCACCGACCGGAGCCTGTTTGCCAAAGGCGCTCTCAAGGCAGCGATCTGGGGGCAGGGTCAAAAACCCGGTGAGTATGATATGTTTGACGTATTGGGGTTGTAAGAATCCCTTACCAATCCAGCGCAAACGTCATTTGGCGTTTTGCGCACCTTACGCGATTGGCATTGTCGCAGAGCTGTGATCAAATTGATTGCAGTGAAAATGGCCAATAAAATCAACCTCTCAGAGGTTGGTGTCCGACGTGGAAAGCGTCTTGAGATATGATGCATCCAGCCCAGATGCATTTTTTGTTGGCAGGTTAAAGACGTTGTGTTCTTATGCCGACAAACAAAAACTTAAATGACCATTTAAAAAATGACCAACAGGAGAAGACCATGACGACGTTTTTGAAAGCTGGACTGTCGGCGCTCGCGGTATCCGCGGTGGCCATGTCGGCGCAAGCGGCAGATCTTGGCGCGACCGATGAGCCAATCAAACTGGCGATAAACGAATGGACTGGCCAGCATGTTACCACCCATGTTGCCGCAGAAATGCTGCGCGCGGCTGGATATGAAGTCGAGTTCGTGACCGCCGGTATGTTGAACCAGTTTCAGGCGATTGCGGATGGCGACATTCACGCGACCTTGGAAATCTGGTCGTCCAACGTATCCGATCAGTACGCCGTGCTGAAAGGCGAAGGCAAACTGGAAGAGCTGTCCGATCTGGGCTTGGCTGCGCGTGAAGGTATTGCCTACCCGGCACATGTTGCGGATTTGTGCCCTGGTCTGCCGGCGTGGGAAGCGCTGAAAGAGTGTGCGATGAACTTCGCTACAGCCGAAACCCTGCCAATGGGTCGTCTGGTGGATTACCCAGCGGATTGGGGCACACCGGGTGCGGATCGCATGACCGGTTTGGAACTGCCGTTTAAAGCCGTGCCAGCGGGGTCGGAAGGCGCGTTGATTGCAGAGTTGCGCGCGTCCACTGAGAAAAAGTCGCCGCTGCTGATCACCTTCTGGCAGCCGCACTGGGCGATGTCGGCCTATGACGTTCAGTTTGTCGATCTGCCTGAGGGCGAAGATGCTTGCTTCACTGATCCAGCCTGGGGGCCGAACCCAAATGCGATCAACGATTGTGACTTCTCCGCAAGCCGCATCTTCAAAGCGGGTTGGCCCGGCCTGAAAGACAAATGGCCTGCGGCGCATGAAATCCTGGTGAACTATCAACTGGCTGTGGAAGATCAGCAGCCGATGATGGGTGCCGTGGATGTGGACGGTCAGAAAGTTGAAGAGGTTGTGGCCGCGTGGATGGGTGAAAACGAAGCCAAGTGGAAGTCGGTTGTCGACGCCGCAACCAAGTAAGACTTCATGACCGATACAAACAGCACCGCTCCGGCGATTGCCGTCGAAGACCTCTGGCAGGTCTTCGGCGAAAACGCCGCCCCCGCTCTGCGCGATGCGCGCGGGGCTGGAGATGACAAAGCCATTGCCAAAGAGCTTAAGGACAAGACCCTCATTCCCGCCGTACGTGCGGCAAATTTTGAGGTTAAATCCGGGGAACTCTTTGTGATTATGGGGCTTTCGGGCTCTGGCAAATCGACTCTGATCCGCTGCATCTCGCGGTTGATTGAGCCGACAGCCGGGTCGGTGCGCATTGATGGTGAGGATATTCTTCAGGCCAGTGACAAACGGCTGATCGAGTTGCGCCGTCATAAGCTGGGCATGGTGTTCCAGCATTTTGGATTGTTCCCGCATATGACGGTGGCCGACAACGTGGCCTTCCCGCTCAAAATGCAGGGTGCAGGCAAGGCGGAGCGCCGCGCGCGTGCTCTGGAAGTGCTTGAACTTGTAGGTTTGAAAGGGCGCGAGGACACCTATCCGCGTAACCTTTCTGGTGGCCAGCGGCAACGTGTCGGTATTGCCCGGTCGCTTGCGGTGAACCCGGATATCTGGTTCCTGGACGAGCCGTTCTCCGCGCTGGATCCACTAATCCGTCGTCAATTGCAGGACGAGTTCCTCAACATTCAGGCGACCTTAAAAAAGTCCATTGTTTTCATCACGCACGATATTCAGGAAGCGCTGAAACTGGCAGACCGAATTGCGATTATGCGTGACGGAGAAATTGTACAGATCGGCACGCCAGAAGAGATCGTGCTACATCCTGTCGACGATTATGTGGCCGAGTTCTCAAAGGATGTGCCCAAGGGGCGGCACGCTTGTGTGGAGTCCATCTTGATGGATGGCATTCCCGACAACATGCCGGATGATCCCGGTATCAGAGTTGGCATGACGCTAGACACGGCCCTGACCAAATGCATGGAGCTTTACGAGCCGGTGCCCGTACGCGATGCCGACGGCAAGCTGGTAGGCGCTGTCAATCCCCATGAACTTGCAAATGCTTTGCAGGCGGAGGAGACATGAGTGCGGCGGAGACCGTGTCGACTGGCGCGGAACGCAAGCTGGCACTGACGCGCGGCAGTCAGGCGGCGCTCTTTGTGCTGGCGATCGCATTGGTGTGCCGCCTGCTGGGGGCGCAGTTTGAGTGGCTGGTGAAATGGCCTGCCGCATTGACCGTTCCCATGACCGACTGGATGACCTGGCTGGTCGGCGGTTTTCTGGACGTTTTCAAACCTATAGCGCGAACTTTTACCTTTCTGGTGAGCTACCCCATGGAAGGGGTCGGTTGGCTGTTGAACGCTTTGCCCTGGCCCATGACCGTCGCGATCGTGACCGCACTGGGCTGGATAATAGGCGGTCTGCGCATGGCGGGGCTGGGTTTTGTGGGTCTGATGTTTGTTGTGTTCTCGGGCTATTGGACCGAGGGCATGAACACGCTCGCGCTGGTGGCGGTGTCGGTGCCTTTGGCGTTGTTGCTGGGCACGGCGATTGGCATTGCAGCATTTGAATTTCCACGTGTGAAGGGCGCGGTAAATGCGCTTTTGGACGTGATGCAGACGGTGCCGACTTTTGCCTATCTCACGCCATTGCTTGTGCTCTTTGGCTTTGGGCCTGTGGTAGGCCTGATCGCTTCGGCGATCTATGCGGCGCCGCCGATGGCGCGCAATGTGCTGTTGGGGCTGGAGCGGGTGGACACGGAAATCCGCGAAGCGGCGGTGATGTCCGGCGGTACACGGCGGCAGCAATTGTTCCTTGTGGAACTGCCAGCGGCGACGCAGCAGATCATGATTGGTGTGAACCAATGTTTGATGGCAGCTTTGTCGATGGTCATCATCGCAGCGGTGATCGGTGGTTTTCAGGACATCGGCTGGGAAGTGCTGCTGACCATGCGCAAAGCTTTGTTTGGACAGGCGTTTTTGGCAGGGTCTGTGGTTGTGGTTTTTGCCATCATAATTGATCGCATGTCTGCAGCCTTGGCGGAGCCGCGTCCGCAGCAGGACCGTAAAGTGGCTGTTGGCATGCTTGGCGTCGGAATTTTGGTGACGCTTTGGTCTATGTTTGCGGGTTGGTCACCGAGCGGATTTGCCGCGCTGGATGGGGTCGCCGCTTGGGTGGACACAGGGGTCGGCACCTTCACCGGAAACCATGGTGCGACGCTGGATACGGTCAAAAACACCTCCATGTTTTATGGGCTTTTGCCGCTGCGGATTGGCCTTGCAGAGGCGGTATTGCCTTTCACCTGGGGCTTCCTGTGGACCGCGAAACACACCGCCATGCTCTATGGTGTGGCAGCGGTTATCTCATTGGTTTTGGTCCTGAAAGCCCGCGTCACAGCGGGGTTGGTGGTGATGATCCTTGCCTATGTGGCTGAGATCGGCATTGCGCATCTGGCTTGGCCCGTTGTGGTCTTTGGCGCAGGCGCAATCGGCTGGGTCGCTGGTGGATGGAAGCTGGCACGCCTGGCGGTGATCCTTCTTGGACTGATCTTAATCTCCGGGCTATGGGAGCGGGCGTTGTTGTCGCTCTATCTTTCCGGCGCGGCGGTGTTTGCTTGCGCCATCGTTGGTGGCGCCTTGGGTTTGTGGAGTGCGATGAGCAGCACGGCTTGGGCGTTCATCCGGCCGATCTGTGATCTGTTACAAACCATCCCTTTGTTTGTCTTCCTGATCCCAGTGCTGATGTTCTTCCAGATCGGAGAATTTTCAGCGTTTCTGGCTATTTGCATGTACGCGGTGGTGCCGATGATCCGCTACACGCGCCATGGTTTGACCAGCACGCCCGACGAGATTCTGGAGGCGGCAACCGCCAGCGGGGCGGGCAAGTGGCAGACCATGTTTGAGGTGCGCGCGCCTTTTGCGGCCCCGACCATCCTGCTTGGGTTGAACCAGACCATTCTCTACGCCTTTGCTATGTTGGTGATTGCGGCGTTGATCGGTACCACGGGGCTGGGACAGTCGATCTATCTGGCGTTAGGGCAGGCAGATGTGGGTCTTGGAATCACGGCTGGGGCGGCAATGGCGATTCTGGCGTTGGTGGCGGACCGATTGGTGCAGGGCTTTGCAGAGGAGCGTCGGCAGGCGCTTGGGCTCAAAACAGGGGCGAATCGGGTTTAACACTCCGACTCGCCTCACTTTTTGCCTTTCGGTATCGCGGCTGTTTCACGTCGGTATTGCGTCTGTGCGATTTTGAGGAAAGTCCTTTGTAAACAAGGCGTGCGTTGTTGCGTTTGAGCGGTGGTAAGCGAGCCGTTCGCTTTTTTACTCCGGCCTAAAAAATGGGCGAATTTGCAAAACTATTCGATGCGAGACAAACTGGGTGTAGTCGGATCATAATTTGGAACCGGCGGTTGAGTGGATTTTTAAGATTTTTAGATGACGGTGCATTGATGCCAAGTCCTGACGAGTCCATTGGAGTGAGCTACACAATTGCCCCAGAAGTGATCCGGGTGGCCTGTGCCCGTGTTTGTGGCAGCGCAGTATTTCAGCTCGCATCAAACCAAGCATCCTTTCTGCGATTTCTCGTGGAACAAGAGTTGTCCGGCAAAGCCTCCCAGCACCGAAAGGATGCTGTGATTGCCCATTTTTGGGGGGATCGCACCAAAGAGGACGCAGAGCAAAAACTAATTTGGGCCTTTGGGCGTTTGTCAGAAAAACTGGTGGAGTATTACGAGGGTGACGGTGCAGACGACCCTATTTGCATTCGTGTGAACCCACTTGAGGCGGGCTTGCAATTCGAAGAGAATGAGGGGCCGAGACCGAATGCAGAATTGACCTATGGCCGACGGTTGCCTCGCAATTGGATGACCCTAGCATTCTTGGCCGTGGTATTGTGTGCAACGGTGGGTTTTGTTTTCTGGCTCAATGGCGCCGATTTGAGCCGGGTGATCCTTGAAGAGGAGCCAGATGTTCAGCTTGGCGTACAGTCAGACGGGCCTTCTGTTCCAGAAGCGTTTGTAGCTCTTTCGGCGGAGGAATTAGAGCTCCAAGCCCGAGGTTTCCTCTTCCCCTTTCTGCACATGGAAAACCAGAAGCGAGCCCTCGCGATCGCGCAAGAAGTTATCAAGCGCGATCCGGCGTACGCTCAGGGATTTGCCACGGCTGGTTATGCTGCAGCGGCGCTCTCATTGATGACCAGAGGAGGAGGGGCTTCCAAGCGGTTTTTGGCTGAGGCCCAGGCCATGCGCGAGCAGGCTATGAAGTTGGATTCTGATCATCCTTGGGTGTTGTCGGGCGCTGGAATAACATCCTATGTCGAACAAGATTTTGCAAATTCCATGCTCCTTTTGGAGGAAGCATACGACCTTGCGGAAGACGATATCCACATCGCAAGCACATATATCAGTCTCGCCTTTGTTACGCATCGCTATGCGGTGGCGCGTGATGCGGCGCAGTTAGCGATGTCAACAAGTCCGGATACGGCTATTTCAACGCCAGTGCGGATCCACGCGTTCGCTAGTTTTCACCTCGGAGACTATGAGGCGACATTGACCACCTTGGAAGCCGCCCAGACACGGAGCGGTCTGGAGCATAATGTGGCATCTCTGGTGTATCTTGCGGCTGCGTATCAAGCCGTTGGACGCCATGACGCGGCACATAACGTGGTTCAGCGCATTCAGTCAGACTGGCCACTGTTTCGGCCAGAGTTGTTGGGCCGTATGTTTTTTCAAGACCAAGCGGAAGCCGATTTTCTCATGCAGAATTTGGCTGCAGCTGGATGGCCCTTTTTGTGAGAAAGTAGGCTGTGTCGATCAAAAATCGATGGCGAGGCCTTTTTTCTCCCAATCGCCATAGCGCACAGGTTCCGGTCCATCGCGGCCACCGAGTTCGGTGGGCAATTCCAGATCTTTGGCCTTTTTACGGCGCTCCTCGGCCTCAGCCAGTGCGCGTTTGGCGGCTTCGGGGAGGTCGTTTTGGGTCTTGGTTACGTCCGTCATGAGAGGGTTCCTTTCGGGCTTATGCCTTGATATACGCGCCCGTCTGCTGTTCTCAACCCCGCAAGGAATGCCTGTATGTCCAAATCCGGTTATTTTACCCGTCGCAGCGCAGTGCGTTTGCTTGATAAGGTTATGGAAGACGGGCGTTTGCTAAACGATCTGATCCAGAGCGGTGGGCTCAGTAAATTAGAACCTGCTGACCGCGCGCGCGCGCAGCGGCTGGCGCTGGATACGTTGCGCAATCTGGAGCGTGCGGATCGGGTGTTGCAGAAACATATGAAGAAGACCCCGGATCTGCATGTGCACAATGTGCTGCGGCTGGCCACAGTAGAACTGTGTCTTGGCGGTGCGGCGCATGGTGTGGTGAATGACGCGGTGGAGATCGTTGCAAAGAACAAACGCACCGCTGGGATGAAAGGGCTGGTCAACGCGGTCTTGCGCAAAGTTGACGACAAAGGGCGGGCCGAATGGGACAAGCTTCGGGTGCCGCGCCTGCCCAAATGGCTGCGCAAACCTCTGGCGCAGGCTTATGGCGCGGACACTATGCTGAGCATTGAAGCCGCGCATTTTGCCGGTGCTCCCTTGGATTTGACCGTGAAAGAGGATGCGCAGGGCATTGCGGATGCTGTTGGAGGGTTTGTGTTGCCCAACGGATCGGTCCGCATAGCCGACGCGGGGCAGGTCACGGCGCTAGCCGGCTTCAAGCAAGGCCAGTGGTGGGTGCAGGACGCTGCCGCGTCGATGGCCGCGCGCGTGCTCAATGCGCAGCCGGGTGAAACGGTGCTGGATCTTTGTGCCGCTCCGGGTGGGAAAACCATGCAAGTGGCCGCCGCAGGGGCCACAGTGACAGCTGTGGATGACAGCGCGTCGCGCATGGAACGGCTGGAAGAGAACCTCAAGCGGGTGCAGCTCGACGCCACGGTGGTTGTGGGCGACGTGATGGCGCAGGAGGGGCAATATGATGCGATTTTGTTGGATGCGCCCTGTTCAGCCACCGGCACCATTCGGCGCCACCCTGATTTGCCGTTTGCCAAAGATGGCAGCGAATTTGGCGACCTGATTGGCTTTCAGGAAGTGTTTCTGGACCACGCGATTGGTCTGTTGAAACCCGGCGGGCGGTTGGTGTTCTGCACCTGCTCGCTTTTGCCGGATGAAGGTGAAGTGCAGGTAGAAGAGGCCGTGGAGCGCTGGGCGGATGTGACCGTAGAGCGCGAGGCGGTGTTGATTGATGGCGTTGATCCGGCTTGGGTCACGGAAGAAGGCGGCTTGCGATTGCGTCCGGATTACTGGGCGGACAAAGGCGGCATGGATGGGTTTTACGTGGCGATGCTGCGTAAAGGTCAGTGAGCTTTTGCCGATGGATTGGGGCGAGCCGATTCAATCGGTGACTCAGCGCTAACACCTCGCTACACTCCCGCCAAACGCCAATAGAGCGTAAAGGCAGAGTGGATGTCCAAACCAGAAACCATATCGGCCCGATGGACGCGGTTTAATCACCGTGTGGCGGCCCGGATCAGCACCCGTGCGCGCCCTGCGACCGGGTTCACCAGCATGCCCGAACCACGCACCATTGGCCTGTTTGCCCGTGGCAAGCAGCTTGTGGCGGGAAATTTCCTGTTCGCAGGCCATTTGATCAGCGCGCCCAAGACGTCGATGTGGGACATTGATGTACCAGATGACGTGTTTGCCGAAGAACAACATGGCTTTGCCTGGCTGGATGATCTGGCGGCTGTCGGGGATATGCCTGCGCGGGAGCGGGCACAAGAATGGGTCTGGCGCTGGATTGGCCGCTATGGACGTGGCGCGGGACCGGGGTGGATTCCCGATTTGGCGGGGCGGCGGCTGATCCGTTGGATCAGCCATGCGATTTTCCTGCTGCGGGCGCGGGATTCGGCGCAGTCCGAAGATTTCTACCGCTCGCTGGCACAACAGACGATTTTCCTCTCCAAACGCTGGCACAAAACGGTGCCGGGATTGCCACGATTTGAGGCGCTCACGGGCCTGATCTATGCAGGGTTGGCGCTGGAAGGCATGGCGCAGCATGTGGAGCCAGCGCTCAAGGCGTTGGACAAGGAATGTGAGCGGCAGGTGGATGAGGAGGGCGGAATTCCAACCCGCAATCCTGAAGAGCTGCTCGAAGTTTTTACATTGCTGACCTGGGCGGCATCGGCTCTCAAGGAGGCAGGGCGCAAGCCGTCGGCGATTCATATGCAGGCGATTGAGCGGATTGCCCCAACCCTGCGCACGCTACGCCATGCCGATGGAGGTTTGGCGCGGTTCCACGGCGGTGGGCGCGGCATGGAGGGACGGTTGGATTCCGCGCTGGCAGAAAGCGGCAACAAGACCCGGCAGGCGGATGGCCTGGCGATGGGCTACGCGCGGCTCTCAGCTGGTCGCACCAGCGTTGTGATTGATGCCAGCCCACCACCCACTGGGGTAAGCTCACTCAATGCCCACGCGTCTACTCTGGCGTTCGAATTGACCAGCGGACGGCGGCCTCTGGTGGTGAACTGTGGTTCGGGTGCGAGTTTTGGCGAAGACTGGCGCCGGTTTGGGCGGGCGACGCCGTCCCATTCGTCCGCCACAGTAGATGAACTATCGAGTGCGCGGTTGGGTCAAGAGGGGCGCGGCTGGCGCGAAGAGCAACTGGTGGATGCGCCCAAAGATGTGCCGATCCAAATGAGTCAGGCGCCGGATGGGTTGCGGTTTGAAGGTGGGCATGACGGGTATATTGCATCGCACGGATTGACCCATGCGCGGACGCTGGAGCTGACCTTTGATGGGCGCGGCATGGCAGGCGAAGACCTGATCATTGCCATGGAGGATTCGGCCAAACGGCGGTTTGACAAGGCGATGGACGAAGAATCTTTGCAGGGAATTCCCTTTGAAATCGCGTTTCACTTGCATCCGGAGGTCGATGCCTCGCTTGATATGGGCGGTGCGGCGGTGTCGATTGCGCTCAAAAGCGGCGAACTTTGGGTGTTCCGGCACGATGCCATTGCCAAAATGCGCCTTGATGCCAGTGTTTTCCTAGAAAAAGGGCGATTAAAGCCGCGTGCGACCAAACAAATCGTTCTATCTGGCGTGGCAATGGAGTATGCGACCCGCATCCGGTGGTCGCTGAGCAAAGCACATGAGACCAATGTGGCAATCAGGGACCTGAACCGGGACGAAATGGATTTGAACACCTGAGCCCAAGGACCCTATCCCGATGAGCGACCTCCAGCCTATTCGCCGTGCCCTGATTTCCGTGTCTGACAAGACCGGCTTGATTGACCTCGCCAAAGCCCTTTCAGACCGCGGCGTGGAGCTGCTCTCCACCGGCGGGTCCGCCAAAGCGATGCGCGATGCAGGGCTTGCGGTGAAAGATGTGGCGGATGTGACCGGCTTTCCGGAGATGATGGACGGCCGCGTAAAGACGCTGCACCCGAAGGTGCACGGCGGCTTGCTGGCGCTGCGCGACAATGACGATCACGTTGCGGCGATGGACGAGCACGGCATTGGCGGCATCGATCTGTTGGTGGTGAACCTCTACCCGTTTGAGGCCACAGTGGCGGCCGGTGCGGATTACGACACCTGCATCGAGAACATCGATATTGGTGGCCCGGCGATGATCCGTGCGGCCTCCAAGAACCACGGTTTTGTGAACGTGATTGTGGACGTAGAAGACTACGCACCGCTGCTTGCCGAGCTGGATGCCAACGACGGTCAGACCGGTTATGCGTTCCGTCAAAAGCAGGCACAGATCGCTTATGCGCGCACCGCAGCCTATGACGCGGCTGTGTCTACATGGATGGCCGAGCAGCTGACGCTGGAAGCACCACGTCGCCGTGCCTTTGCAGGTGAGGTTAAGCAGACGCTTCGCTATGGCGAAAACAGCTACCAAAAAGCGGCGTTCTACACCGATGGCACTGGTCGTCCGGGCGTGGCGACTGCGAGCCAGTTGCAGGGTAAAGAACTCTCCTACAACAACATCAATGACACTGACGCGGCGTTTGAACTGGTCAGCGAGTTTGACCCGGCGGTTAGCCCGGCTGTTGCGATCATAAAGCACGCCAACCCTTGCGGTGTGGCCGTGGGCGCAACTTTGGTGGAAGCCTACCAGAAGGCGTTTGACTGTGACCGTACCTCGGCCTTTGGCGGCATTGTGGCGCTGAACCAGCCACTGGATGCAGCGACCGCCAGCAAGATCGTGGAAATCTTCACTGAAGTGGTGATCGCGCCGGGCGCGTCTGAGGAAGCCAAGGAAATCTTCGCGGCGAAGAAGAACCTGCGTTTGCTGCTGACCGATGGTCTGCCAGATCCGCGCGCACCAATCACAGCCTATAAGCAGGTTGCCGGTGGTGTGCTGGTGCAGGACAAAGACGTGGGCTACGTCGACAAAGACGATCTGAAGGTGGTGACCAAAGTGGCCCCGACGGATGAGCAGCTCAACGATCTGTTCTTTGCATGGAAAGTGGCGAAGCACGTGAAGTCCAACGCGATTGTCTACGTCAAAGGTGGCGCAACCGTCGGTGTTGGTGCGGGTCAGATGAGCCGCTTGGACAGCGCCAACGTGGCCGCGTCCAAGGCGCAGCGCATGGCGGACGAACTTGGCATGGACGAAAGCCCGGCCAAAGGCTCTGCCGTGGCCTCTGATGCGTTCTTCCCCTTTGCCGACGGTCTGCTGGAAGCAGCTGCGGCGGGTGGCACCTGTGTGATTCAGCCAGGTGGCTCCATGCGCGATGAGGAAGTGATCAAGGCGGCGGATGAGGCCGGTTTGGCGATGGTCTTCACCGGAATGCGTCACTTCCGTCACTAAAAGTGACAGCAATACAACCAAGTCTGCGGTCGGTTTTAAGACCCTCCGCAGGCTTCGCTCTTGTTGCTTTGCCCTAAAGTGGCGTAGCATGGGTGCCAACAAACCAAGCGCAAGATTCTGGGGACAACACGGAACTGCGCACCGAGGCTTACAGGCAGAGAAGGAGACGCGACGTGATGCGTCTTGTGTTTTGGGCAGGCTTTTGGGCCTTCATTACCGATCAGGCGAGCAAATTTCTTGTGCTCAACGCGCTGAATTTGCGTGAGGTGATGCATATTGAAGTGTTGCCGCCGTTTTTGCAGTTTCACATGGCGTGGAACCGGGGAGTCAACTTTGGTTTGTTTTCCGACACGCCAGTTGCCGCCAAATGGGTGCTGATTGGTTTGGCCTTGGTGATTTGTGGGTTTGTGTTGCATTGGGTGCGCAAGGACCCACCGGGCAAGTGGGGTATGATCAGCGCCGGCCTGTTGATTGGTGGTGCGCTCGGCAATGTGATTGATCGCCTGCTTTTTGGCGCCGTGGTTGATTTTCTGAACATGTCCTGCTGTGGGATCAACAATCCTTATGCATTTAACCTGGCGGATGTCTGGATTTTTGCAGGGGCGATTGGCTTGGTGCTGTTCACGGGCAAGAAAACTGACGCGTGACCTTCCTGTTCGGATGCGCTAAAGCTGTGCTCAAGATTTGTGGAGTGGGGCATATGGGTCTTTTGCGTCTTCTGATTTTAGGGGTGGCTGCGGTGAGTTTGGCGGCCTGTACTTCTGGAAAAACATTGCATTCCAATGCGCCGTCCGGCGATGGACCAGATGAGTTCAGCGTCATGCCGGCCAAGGAATTGACTCAACCCAAAGATTTCGCCGCACTGCCTGTGCCAACACCGGGTGGTGTGAACCGTACCGATCAAGACCCCCTGGGCGACGCTGTTGCGGCGCTTGGTGGATCGGCGTCTGCTCGCAGCCCTTACAACAACAGTGTTCCGGCGAGTGACGGCGCTCTTGTCAACTATTCCTCGCGTTTGGGCCGCGAGGCCAATATTCGATCCACAGTTTGGGATGAAGACGAAGATTTTCGTCGCAAACGTGGGCGTTTCACCAGCATTCGCCTGAGTAAAAAGGGCCTCTATGAGGATGTATACAAGCGGCAATCACTGGATTACCGTGATGAGTGGTGGCGCTGGAAGCGCGCGGGTGCGCGGACGCCTGCAGCCCCGGTTAATTGATACATTGGGCATGAATGTGCCCAAGATCGCTCACAAATTCGTATGTTCCCTTGCAGCGCCCCGTCCGGGGCGTAACTATTTGTACTAGCCCGTTTTGAGGAGATTGCTTTATGTTGCGACGCTTTGTCTGCGCGTTTGCGGTGGGGGCGGCGATGGCGCTGCCTGCGCAAGCGGAGGATCAGGTCACCGATTTCATGCTGGAAAACGGCATGCAGGTGGTGGTGGTCGAGGATCACCGTGCGCCGGTTGTGATGCATATGGTGTGGTACAAGGCAGGCTCTGCCGATGAGAAACCCGGCGTGTCCGGGGTGGCGCATTTTCTGGAGCATTTGCTGTTCAAAGGCACCGACAAGTTGGAGTCTGGCGAGTTTTCCGCAACCGTGGCGGCCAATGGCGGACGGGACAATGCCTTCACCAGCTATGATGTGACAGCGTATCACCAGCGGGTGGCCGCGGACCGGCTTGAGTTGATGATGACAATGGAGAGCGACCGGATGGTCAATATCCGCCTTGGTGAGGAGGAGATCCTGACCGAGCGCGATGTCATCATCGAGGAGCGCAATCAGCGGGTGGAGAATAATCCAGGCGCCCTTTTCCGTGAGCAACTCAACGCGTCGCAATACCTCAACCACGGCTATGGCATTCCGATCATAGGCTGGCGGCACGAGATGGAAGCTCTCGATCTTGAGGATGCGCTCGAATACTACGGGACCTATTATGCACCCAACAACGCAATCCTGATTGTCGCCGGTGACGTGCAGCCAGACGAGGTCAAAGCGCTGGCGGAGACGTATTACGGTGTGATCCCGGCCAATCCGGACCTGCCAGAACGGGCGCGGCCCAGTGAGCCACCGCAGACCAGCGCGCGGCGGATGGAATTTTATGATGCACGCGTGGCGCAGCCTTATGTGACCCGCTCTTACCTCGCACCAGAACGCAACCCCGGTGATCAGCGCGGCGCGGCGGCGCTGACATTGTTGGCGGAACTACTGGGCGGCGGGCAGACCTCTGTGCTGAGCCAGAAGCTGCAATTTGAGGACAAGAACTCGATCTATGCCGCCGCCTGGTATCGGGGCACCTCGCTGGATGCGACGACGTTCAACCTGCTGACCGTGCCCGCACCGGGCATTGGCATGCAGGAGGCCGAAGACGCGATGGATGCGGTTGTGGCGGAGTTCATGGAAACTGGCGTTGATGAGGCGCATCTGGAGCGGATCAAGATGCAGCTGCGCGCCAGCCAGATTTATGAGCGCGACAATGTGGACAGCGTCGCCAATCGCTATGGACGGGGGCTGACGTCGGGGCTGACCATTGCCGATATTCAAGAATGGCCGGAGATTTTGCAGTCGATCACGCCAGAAGAAATCATGGCGGCGGCGGAGACGATCTTTGACCGGAAAAAGTCGGTGACTGGCTGGCTGTTGACAGAAGAGGAGGCGGCGCAATGATCCGTGCTTTCATCACATGCGTGACGCTGTTTGTGGCTGTGCCTGCCTGGGCAGAGATCAACATCAAGGAAGTCACGTCACCCGGCGGCATCAACGCTTGGCTGGTCGAAGAGCCGTCGATCCCGTTTGTGGCGCTGGAAATTCGTTTCAAAGGCGGCACTTCGCTGGATGCCGAGGGCGCGCGTGGGGCGACCAATCTGATGGTCGGTTTGCTCGAAGAGGGCACCGGCGACATGGACGCGCAGGCCTTTGCCAAGGCGAGCGAAGAGCTGGCGGCGCAGTTTGGCTATGACAGCCACGCCGATGCGGTGTCGATTTCCGCCCGTGTGCTGACCGAGAACCGCGATGAGGCGCTGGCTTTGCTGCGCAAATCCTTGGTGGCGCCAAGTTTCCCGCAGGATGCGCTGGATCGTGTGCGTGAACAGGTGCTGTCGGGTTTGCGCTCAGATTTGAAAGACCCGGACAAGATTGCCGGCGCGCGTATGGCGGAGATCATTTACGGCGATCACCCCTATGGCAGCGCGGGCGAAGGCACGATTGAAAGCGTGACCCATCTGACCCGTGAGGACATGATTGCGGCGCATCAGGGTGCGATGGCCAAAGATCGGCTGTTTGTTGGCGTGGTGGGCGACATCACCGCCGAAGAACTAGGGCCTGTGTTGGACGCGCTGTTGGGTGAGCTGCCAGAAACCGGCGCACCAATGCCGGGGGACGCTGTGGTTGATATCGTCGGTGGCGTCGATGTGGTGGATTTTGACACGCCCCAGTCGGTGGCGATGTTTGCCCAAAACGGCATTGACCGCGATGATGAGGATTTCTTTGCCGCTTATGTGCTCAATACAGTCTTGGGCGGCGGCGGTTTTGAAAGCCGTCTGATGAATGAAGTGCGGGTGAAGCGTGGACTGTCCTATGGGGTCTACAGCTACATCGTGCTGCGCGATCTGGCGAACGTCTACATGGGCAGCGTGTCTTCGGCCAATGACCGCGTGGCGCAGGCAATTGAGGTCATCCAGGATGAGTGGGCTTTGATGGCTGCCGAAGGGCCAACTGCCGAGGAAGTTGAGAAAGCCAAAGCGCTGCTGACTGGCAGCTATCCGTTGCGGTTTGACGGCAACGGGTCGATTGCGACCATCATGGTCTCCATGCAGATGGACAACATGCCCATCGACTACATCGCCACCCGCAACGACAAAGTGGATGCGGTCACGGTCGAGGATGTGAAGCGCGTCGCCGGAGAGCTTCTGACGCCGGAGAAGCTGCAATTTGTGGTGGTGGGCAAGCCTGAGGGGCTTTGAAGGCTGTCACCGACTAGGAGATGAGGCGCGGGAGGTGAGAGCCTTCCGCGTTTTTTTGTTGGGGGCCTAAAGTGAAGGTCAGGTATGAGCCCAAAGTGTGTGATGCTGCATAGCGCGCGAATGGCGGCTTTCGCAAACAACATAAACTCTGCGGGCGCTTAGATGCCGATGATAGAAACCCAATACAGCCACATCGTGAAAAACCAAGAAAGGCAAAACAGGCCGTATTTTGTGGTTAGGAAAAACCCAAAGAAGGCACCCAAAGGGGAATATCCTTCGCCCATTATGCTTGATCGCCGACTGCTAGATAGCAATACGCTGAACAGTAAAAAGCAGAGCCACGCGTGAAACGGGAAATAGACTAAAAAGCCCGGTATCATGACTGGCCAACCAAACGCGGCATGCGGAATGATGCCGAGCAATACACCTAGAGCGAGGCCAAAGATGATGGCGTTGGTTGTACTAAGCCCTTCCCATATCGAGCGGACTTTCAAAGTTATGTGTCTCAAGGTGTTCTCTCGCGAAAGGCCAATTCGTCTTAGTTTGCCTGAGCTTTATGGACGGCGACCGCCTATAAAGCAAATGGCTTACTGGGCCGCTCCTTAAAGCGGACATTGGCGCAGTCGCAGCGAAAGCTAACTTCGTCCGCAAAGCAGTCATAGTTCGTCCAAAGGCCATAGCTCTTTTCGAGCTCACTCCCCCAACAGCCGCCTGATCCGCCCTTCCCAATCGTCCTGCGCGCGGCCTGATTTGCCCATGGCCTGAAAGCCAAAATAGAGGTGCAGGATCATCTCGGCCAGATCGGCGCGGTGGGCGGGGGACAAGCCGACGTCCCGCACGCCCAGCACGCCGAGAATCCCCTCTTTCAGGCGGTCCGCCATCTCTTGCGTCTTTTGCGCGACTTTGGGGTTGTCGGGCGCAACCTCGACCATGGCGTTGCAGATAAAACAGCCGTGATCCGCCGTGTCTGATTTTGTGAACATCGGCATCAAACAGGTGGTGGCGTCAGGTGCATCACAGGCTTTGAGCGCGGCGAGATTGGTGCTCACCACCTCTTCGTCGTAGCGCTCCAGCGCGTGGTAGTAGACCGCGCCTTTGTCGCCAAACGCCTTATAAAAGCTGCCTCTGGTGAGTTTCATCGCGCGTAAGAGGTCCGGTAGATTGGTGGCTTTGTAGCCCTGACGCCAGAACACGCCCATTGCGCCGTCCAGCGCTTTGCCGATGTCAAATTGTCTGGGTCTGGCCAAAGATTTCCAACCTCACGCAGGTGTCACGGTCAGTTGATTTGTACCATTTGGTTCCGAATTGTAAATAGGGGGCAGTTAGGAACTGATTGGTTTCTAACTTATCGCGTTAACAAAGGAACCTCCCCTATGACCCTTTTCAAATCCCTGATCACTGGTGCCGCGCTTTCCGTGGCTGTTGCAACCTCGGCAATTGCGGCCGGCGTTGAACTGAACGCATCCTCCACCGGCCTGGCGCTGCAAGGCTATGACCCGGTGGCCTATTTCACAGAAGGTGCCCCAACAAAGGGCAGCTGGAAAATCACGTCTGCTTACAAAGACGCGACCTACCGTTTTGCGACTGAGGAGCACAAAGCGGCATTCGAAGCGGACCCAAAAGCTTACCTGCCAGAGTACGGCGGATACTGCGCCTTTGGTGCGGCGATGGGCTTCAAATTTGACGGTGACCCAAACCACTGGAAAATCGTCGATGGCGAACTGTTCCTGAACATTTCTCAGGACGTGCAAGAGCGTTGGGTTGCTGACATCCCGGGCTTCATTGAAAAAGCCGACGCCAATTGGACGGACATCGAAGATAAAGATCCGGCCAGCCTGCAATAAGGCATCCTGCCACCACTCCCTTGGCCTTTGGCCCTCACCGAGTGATCGGTGGGGGCTTTTTGTGATCTATGCAGTGATTGACGCCGGATGCGCCTTTGTCTAAGAGGCAATGAACCGTTGGGGTGTTCTGCGACGCAGGGCTGAGAATCGCGCAAGCGTAAACCCATCGAACCTGATCCGGGCAATTCCGGCGGAGGGAACGGTGTCAAAGAAGATGACGTTTTGCCGCGCGGAATCCCGTTTTGAACTGGGAGGCGTCATTTATGGCTCATATCGCTTTGACAATTGCAGGCTCCGATAGCGGGGGCGGCGCGGGTATTCAGGCAGATTTGAAAGCGTTTTCGGCGCTGGGCACCTTTGGCAGCAGCGTGATCACGGCTGTGACGGCCCAGAACACGCAGGCGGTCACGGCTGTGCATCCGATCCCGCTAGACGTGGTGCGTGCACAGATCGATGCGGTGTTGTCCGACATGGACGTGGGCGCGATCAAAATTGGCATGCTGGCGACACCGGAGATCATCCACACGGTGGCCGAGGCTATTGAGGACTTCACCGGTCCGGTGGTGCTCGACACGGTGATGGTGGCGAAATCCGGTGACAGCTTGTTGGCGGAGGAGGCGGTGATGACGCTGCGCGATGTGTTGGTGCCACGCGCAAATGTGATCACGCCAAACCTGCCTGAGGCCGCGGCGCTTATGAAAGAAGATTTCGCCTGTTGTGAGGATGTGGTGATTGCGCAGGGGCAGGCGCTTTGCGCGATTGGCGCACAGGCGGTGTTGATGAAAGGGGGGCATGCGGATGGAGACATCTGCCATGATTACCTGATGACCTATGAGGGGGTTCAGCTGGAACTCACTGCGCCGCGCAAGCAGACCAAGAACACCCACGGTACAGGCTGCACCCTGTCTTCGTCGATTGCGGCGGGGCTGGCAAAAGGATTGGCGCTGCCAATCGCAGTGAAAGAGGCGCATGAGTATCTGCAAGGCGCGATTGCGGCGGCGGATGACTTGAACGTTGGCAAAGGCCATGGGCCGTTGCACCACTTCCATCGGGTTTGGGGCGCGTGACGCTTTACTCCGTCATAGGGGCCGGCGTGGCTGGCCTCGCCGTGGCCACAGAGCTTGCCGATCGTGGGGCCGAGGTGCAGGTGTTTGATCCTGCTGGTCCGCCCGGCCCTCATGGCTGCAGTTGGTGGGCCGGCGGTATGCTGGCGCCGTGGTGTGAATATGAAAATGCCGAAGAACCTGTGCTGCGCTTTGGGCAAGAGGCGATAGGCTGGTGGGCAGAGCGCACCAAAGTGACCAAGGCGGGTACGCTTGTGGTGGCAAACAAACGCGACCTGCCAGACATGCGCCGGTTTGCGCGGCGCACCGAAGGGTTTGCTGAGGTTGGGCGCGATATCGTGGCTGAGCTGGAGCCGGAACTGCATGGCTTTGGACAGGGGCTGTTTTTCGAAGAAGAAGCGCATCTGGACCCGCGCAAAGCTTTGCAGGACCTGTATCGCGGCTTGGCAGACAAAGGTGTGACGGTTCACAAGAAAATCGCGCCAAGCGGTTTGGAGAACGCGATTGATTGCCGGGGTCTGTCGGCGCGGGAGTACCTATATGACCTGCGCGGCGTAAAAGGTGAAATGCTGGTGATCCGCGCGCCGGACGTGGAAATCACCCGCCCCGTGCGCCTGCTGCATCCGCGCATCCCGCTCTACATCGTGCCGCGTGGCGAGGGCGTCTACATGTTGGGCGCGACCTCGATTGAGAGCGAGGACAGCAGCCGGATCACCGCGCGCTCGATGCTGGAACTTCTAAGCGCAGCCTATGCGCTGAACCCCGCGTTTGGTGAGGCGGAGGTGCTGGAGATCGGTGTCGATCTGCGGCCTGCGTTCCCAGACAACTTGCCGCGTATCCGGCGTTTGGGGCGGACGATCTACGCCAACGGGTTGTACCGTCATGGCTATTTGCTGGCGCCTGCGCTGGCCAAAGGGGTGGCCGATCTGGCGCTTCACAACATTCATTCGGAGATGGTCGATGAAGATCGTGCTTAACGGAGAGGCCCGCGAGGTGGCGGCCACGGATTTGACCGGCCTGTTGGCCGAATGTGGCTTTTCAGGCCGGGTGGCGACCTCACTCAACGAAGAATTTGTGCCCGCCGGATTGCGCGCGGGGCAGACATTAACCGATGGCGACCGCGTTGAAGTGGTTGCGCCGATGCAGGGGGGCTGAGCGATGGCTAAGACGTTTTATGGCGTGGAGCTGCCAAACCCGTTGATGCTGGGCACAGCTCAATATCCAAGCCCGGCGATCTTGGAAGAGGCGTTTCGCGAGTCTGGAGCTGGGGTGGCAACGGTATCCCTTCGCCGTGAAGGTGCCGGTGGCGCGGGGCAGACCTTTTGGCAGATGATCGCGGATCTGGACGTGCTGGTGCTGCCCAACACGGCGGGTTGTCATACGGTGAAAGAGGCAGTGACCACGGCGCATATGGCGCGGGAGGTGTTTGACACCAAGTGGATCAAGCTTGAGTTGATTGGCCATACTGACAGTCTGCAGCCAGATGTGTTCCAGCTGGTAGAGGCGGCGCGCATCCTGTCCGAGGACGGCTTTGAGGTGTTCCCCTATACAACCGAAGACCTGATCGTGGGGGAACGTCTGCTTGAGGCGGGTTGCGAAGTGCTGATGCCTTGGGGGGCGCCAATTGGGTCCGGTCGTGGATTGAACAACACCTACGCGCTGCGAGCGATGCGGGCGGAGTTCCCGGATGTCCCGTTGGTGGTGGACGCAGGCATTGGTCTGCCGAGCCATGCGGCGGCGGCAATGGAATTGGGTTTTGATGCGGTGTTGCTGAACACCGCCGTGGCCAAAGCTGGTGATCCGGTGGCCATGGCCAAAGCGATGATGGGCGCTGTTGAGGCGGGGCAATTGGCCTGCGAGGCGGACCCGATCGAAGCACGTGACATGGCCGAGGCCTCCACCCCCGTTATTGGAAAGGCGTTCCTGTCATGAGCTTGCATAAGTTTTACCCGATCTTTGATGATGTCAGCTGGCTCAAACGTATGTTGCCGCTTGGCATCAAGTTGGTGCAGTTGCGCATCAAGGATGCGTCCGATGCGCACGTGCGCGCGCAAATTGCCGAGGGCCAGGCACTGTGCCGCGAGTATGACTGCACTCTGGTGATCAACGACTATTGGCAGGCGGCAATTGATTTTGGCTGTGAGTGGCTTCACCTCGGTCAGGAAGATCTGGATGACGCCGATTTAAAAGCGATCCGCGCAGCTGGGATCAAATTGGGCGTGTCCACCCATGATGATGACGAGCTGGAACGGGTGTTGGCGATGGCGCCGGATTATGTGGCGCTGGGGCCGGTTTATCCGACCATTCTGAAAAAGATGAAATGGCACCAACAGGGCTTGCCGCGTGTGACCGAGTGGAAAAAGCGCGTGGGGGATGTGCCCTTGGTGGGCATCGGTGGCATGTCGGTGGAACGTGCGCCAGGTGTGTTTGAGGCCGGGGCGGATATTGTTTCTGCGGTTACGGACATCACGCTGAATGATGACCCAGAGGGCCGCGTGCGCCAGTGGCTGGAGGTCTGCAAGTGAGCCGCTATGCGCGCCAGATGATCCTGCCCGAGGTGGGCGCAGATGGGCAGGTGGCGTTGACCACAGCCCATGTGCTGGTCATTGGCGCGGGTGGTTTGGCCGCGAGTGCGCTGCCGTTGCTGGCGGGCGCAGGTGTTGGACGGATCACGATTGTGGATGGCGACACGGTGGAGCTGTCTAACCTGCACAGGCAAACGATGTTCACCGAAGCGGACCAAGGCCAGCCAAAGGCGCAAGTAGCCGCGGGGCGGTGTCAGGCGATCAACGGCGAGATTGCGGTTGAAGCTGTGGTGGCAAAGCTGACCCCCGCCAATGCCCCTGAGCTGCTCGAAGGCGTCACTTTGGTGATGGATTGCGCCGACAGCTACGCGGTGAGTTATACGTTGAGCGATCTGTGTCTGGCGCAGAATATCCCGCTGATCACAGGGTCTGCTTTGGCGTTTTCTGGCTATGCGGCGGGTGTTTGTGGCGGCGCGCCGTCTTTACGGGCGCTGTTTCCTGAGGCGCCGGAAAGTGGGGCAAACTGCGCGACGTCGGGCGTTGTGGGGCCGGTGGTGGCCTTGATCGGTGCAATGCAGGCGCAGATGGCGCTGGCCACGTTGATAGGACATAAGCCGAACCCCTTAGGGCAGATGGTGCAGTTTGACGCCAAAACCATGCGCAGCGCGCCATTTCGCTTTGATGCTGCGCCAGAGCCGGAGGTGGCCTTTGGCTTTGCCTCCCCTGAGATGCTGACTGACGCAGACACCATTGTGGAACTGCGTGGCACCGAGGAAGCGCCCACGCCTGCGCATCCAAACGCGATCCGCCTTTTGCCGGATCAGTTGAAAGAGAACTTGCCAATCGCCGAGGGGCGCCTGGCGTTGTGCTGTGCAACAGGGCTGCGGTCCTGGCGTGCGGCGGAAACCACCCAAAAGATTTGGCCCGGCGAGATTGTTCTTGTTGCGGCCTCCGCTTCTTAGAACGAGAGGAAACGTGATGAAGCATATTATCGCAGCCGTGGCCCTGATGGCCGCAACCCCCGCCATGGCGGCGGACAAGATGACGCTCCTGTTGGATTGGTTCATCAACCCAGACCATGGCCCGATCATCGTGGCCGCGGAAAACGGCTACTTCGAAGAAGTCGGCCTTGAGGTCGAGATTGTGCCGCCAGCCGATCCGTCCATGCCGCCGCGCCTTGTGGCTGCTGGTCAGGCTGATCTGGCTGTGTCTTACCAGCCGCAACTGCACCTGCAGATCCACGAAGGTCTGCCGCTGAAGCGGGTCGGCACGCTGGTGGCAACCCCGCTGAACTGCCTTCTGGTTCTCGAAGACGGTCCGATCAAAACTCCGGCGGATCTGAAAGGCAAGAAAGTTGGCTTCTCTGTGGCTGGCGTCGAAGAAGCTGTGCTGGGCGCGGTTCTTGGCAAATATGGCGTCTCCACGGACGACATTGAGCTGGTGAACGTGAACTTCTCCCTGTCTCCATCGCTGATGTCTGGTCAGGTGGATGCGGTGATTGGCGCGTATCGCAACTTTGAATTGAACCAGATGGACATCGAAGGCGTGCCGGGCACCTGTTTCTACATCGAAGAAGAAGGCGTGCCGTCTTATGATGAGCTGATCTATGTGGCCAACCCAGACACCATGGATGCGGACAAAGTGGCGCGTTTCATGGCGGCGACCGAGAAAGCGACCCAGTACATCGTGAACAACCCCGTCAAGAGCTGGGAAATCTTCTCTGGCACCTCTGTGGAGCTGCAGGATGAGCTGAACAAACGGGCTTGGGTTGACACTCTGCCACGCTTTGCGCTGCGTCCAGCAGGTTATGATGCCGGTCGTTATGTGCGCTTTGAGCAGTTCCTGCACGACAGTGGGATGATCCCGTCGATCAACCCGGTTGAGGCGATCACCATCGATGTGACCGCCCCGGCGATGAGCCAATAATGAGCGCGCAAACCTACGGCCGTGCCTTTGCGCTGATGCGTGAGGCGGCAGGCGCGGCATGGGGGGATTACACCCGCCATGCCTTCGTCGAAGGGCTTCGTGATGGCTCGCTGCCGCGTGAGGCGTTTCTGCATTACCTACGCCAAGATTATGTGTTTCTGATCCACTTCTCCCGCGCTTGGGCGCTGGCGGTGGTGAAATCGGAAACCCATGAGGAGATGCTCGGCGCGGTCGCAACGGTGAACGCATTGGTGGCTGAGGAAATGAAGTTGCACGTGGGCATCTGCGAAGCCGCAGGCATTCCGCAGGAAGAGCTTTTTGCCACGCCGGAGCGGGCAGAAAACCTTGCTTATACGCGCTATGTGCTGGAGGCGGGGTATTCTGGCGATCTTCTGGACCTGCTGGCGGCTCTTGCACCTTGCGTGATGGGTTATGGCGAGATTGGTGCGCGGTTGGGCGTTGAGAAGACATCAGACACCTATGCCGATTGGATCAACACCTATGCGGGCGAAGGCTATCAGGGAGACTGCGCGGCCGTGGGGCAATTGCTGGATGGCGCCTTGGAGCGGCGTTTGGGTAAGGATTTTGAAAACAGCCCGCGCTTTGCGGGTCTGTGCGACAAGTTCCGCATGGCGACTGAGTTGGAAGTGAACTTCTGGCAGATGGGCCTGACCCCATGACTTTGGCGCCCGGCATCACATTGCATGGACAGGCTTCAATTGAGGGGCGGCAGCTGTTTGCACCGCTTACGCTGTCTTTGGATGCCGGGCGCTGGACCTGCCTGTTGGGCGGGTCAGGCGTGGGGAAAACCACGGTACTGCGGCTGATGGCGGATTTGCCTACTGGCGCGGAATTTGACGGAGAGATCACGGCCACGGACAAAGAGCCGGTGGCAGAGCGCATTGCCTATATGGCGCAGGATGACCTCTTGCTGCCTTGGGCGACGGTGGAGAAGAATATTGCACTGGGCGCACGGCTGCGCGGGCAAAAGGCGGATGTGGCACGGATGGCGCAATTGCTACAACGCTGTGGTTTGCAGGACCATCGCGGCAAGAAGCCCAGAGAGTTGTCCGGTGGGCAACGGCAGCGGGTGGCGCTGGCGCGGACGTTGATGGAAGACAAACCCATTATCTTGCTGGACGAGCCGTTCTCAGCCTTGGACGCCCAAACACGCGCGGCGATGCAGGATTTGGCGGTTGAGCTTTTGGACGGGCGCACGGTGATGGTGGTGACCCATGATCCCGGGGAGGCGGCCCGTTTGGGGCATGCGATCCATGTGATGACAGCCACAGGTTTGACGGCGGTTACACCGCCGACGGCTGAGGTGCCGCGCGCCGTGGAGGCGCTTGAAACGCTGACCTGTCAGTCTGATTTGTTGAAACTTCTGATGGGGCAGGCGGCATGAGGGTATTTTCAGCCTTTGCGGCTACGCTTTTTGCGCTCACTGTCTGGCAGGTGATCGTCTCGCTAACGGATTTGCCACGGTTTATTTTGCCGGGGCCTGCGCTGGTGGCTGAGACCTGGTGGACCAACCGTTGGATTATCGCAGAGCACACGTTGGTCACGGCAAAAGAAGTCATAATCGGCCTCGCCATTGGCACGGCGTTGGGCATTGTGACCGCGCTGCAGTTGGCGACGTCCAAAACTGCCCGCTTGTTGGTGCAGCCGATTTTGGTGTTCACGCAAGCGTTGCCGGTGTTTGCCTTGGCGCCGATCCTGACATTGTGGATGGGCTTTGGCTTGTGGTCCAAGATCGCGATGGCTGTGCTGATCATTTACTTTCCCGTAACTTCGGCTTTCTTTGACGGGCTCATGCGTACACCGCCGGGATATCTGGATCTCGCCAAAACCATGCAGGCCAGCCCGACCCGCATCCTTTGGCGCATTCGTGTACCTGCGGCATTGCCCAATCTGGGGGCCGGCGTGCGTTTGGCGGCGGTTTATGCGCCAATTGGCGCCGTCATTGGCGAGTGGGTTGGGGCGTCTCAGGGGCTGGGCTACCTGATGCTTTTGGCCAATGGCCGCGCCAAAACCGATCTGATGTTTGCCGCCATGTTAACGCTCGGGGTGTTGTCGGTCTTACTCTATGTCATGGTCGCAAGACTTACCCGCCGTCTGGGGGATCGGGAGACTTAAACACGTTGCGTTAGCACCCAATTCAAAGCGGTTTGAAGTCCTTCCGTGCAGATTGATGTATATAAAATACAATTTTGCTTGAGTTGTGCCTCAAAACGACTCTTTTTAAGGGAGCGTTAACCACCTAGGTGGCACAGCTTTGGATGACAAATTTTTAATGCACATAGACTGACCACGGAATGTCCACACTACGGATCACAAGACGGTATCTCCGATGGCGGAACGGAATCGCGCTGAGCATTGTGCTGGCCGCTGCGGTGACCGCGATGTGGGTGACGATGATTGGGCGCGATACGGTTGCCATCCGAAATCAGAATACCGCCTCTGTTGACACGGTGCTCTTGTCTCTCTCTGAACTATCAATGGCCTTTCAGGAACTGCGCATTTCGCCGTCCTCCCAGCGTGCGGTGAACTCGCGCGCGCATGTCCGCCGCGCAGCACATGCGGCAAAAGAGGCCGCAGATACCATTTCCAGTGAAGCCACGTTGAAGACGTTTTCCCCACAGGGACAAGGGATCCTGCGGCGGGATGCGATGAACCCAATGCTGGAATTGGAAGATGTTCTGTTTTTGGCAAGCGTTGCGGTGGATCCGCGGCGGAGCCGCATTGATGTGACCCGTGCAGCTGGTATGGCGGGCGATTTGTCGATGCGATTGTTGCCAATTTTCAATCGCATCAAACAGGCGGAATTGGCTGCTGCGCAAGAGGCCGCTGACAAGCAAGTGACCTATGGCATATTTGCGTTGTTGATTACTGTGTTAGGGATTGGTCTGGCGACCCGATTTGTGCATGTGCCGATGGAACGTTTTGTGATCCGCGCGCAGTCCGAAATCGAACACAACCAACGTAAGGCCGAGGCCGCCTCAGAGGCCAAGTCAATGTTCCTTGCTACGATGAGCCATGAAATCCGCACGCCGCCAAACGGCGTTTTGGGCTTGGCGGATGTGCTGAAGGACACCCGCCTGGACAGCGATCAGGCGCGCATGGTTTCCATGATTCAAGGCAGCGGACAGGCACTGTTGCAGTTGATCAACGATGTGCTGGATCTGGCCAAAATCGAGGCTGGGAAAATTGACCTCAATCTCGAAGACTTTGATATCCATTCCTTGTGTCAGGAGACTGCTGAGTTGTTTTCGGGGCAGGCGGCTAAAAAGGGGGTGACCCTGACCGTTCATGCGGCACCAAACGCGGAGGGCTGGCACGTACGCAGCGCGCCGCAGGCCTTGCGGCAGGTCTTGGCCAACCTGGTTGGCAATGCGGTTAAGTTCACCGAGCAGGGCGCAATCGAAGTTCATTTGGAAGATATCGCACCGCAAAACGGCGAAGAGCGCCGTCTTCGGATCGCTGTTAAAGACGACGGTATCGGTATTGCTCCCAGCGCTTTGGAACGTATTTTCGACCAATTCGACCAATTCGACCAATTCGACCAATTCGACCAATTCGACCAAGCAGATTCCAGTACGACCACCGAGTTTGGCGGCACCGGGTTGGGGCTTTCGATTGTGCAGCGCATGAGCGAAGCACTTGAGGGGCAGATCCAAGTGGAAAGCGTTTTGGGCGAAGGTGCGGAGTTTGTTCTTGAATTGCCTGTTGGTCGCGCAGTTCCTGTTTTGGTTGAAACCAAGTCCAGGGAGACTGTGACATTTGGCAAGCGGGTCTTGGTCGCAGATGACAATCTGGTCAACCAGCTCGTGGCGCGCAAAATCGTTGAAAGTCTGGGATGTGAAGTGGCGATGGCTTCCAACGGCCATGAAGCAGTGGATATGGCCGCTAAATGGGCGCCGGATATTGTGTTGATGGATGTGCGGATGCCCTTGATGGATGGGCTTCAAGCGACACGGGTGATACGTGCTGACCAAGTTGGACAGACGGACCAGGTACCCATTGTGGGGCTATCGGCTAACGCGCTTGCAGAACATCGCGAGGAAGCTGAAGAGGCCGGGATGTCGGGGTATTTGCAAAAACCGGTGACGCGCGCGGCGTTGCTCACCGAGTTTTTACGCCATTGGCCGGACGCGTCGACAGAAAAGCAGGGGAATGATGTATGCGCTGGATGATCAAGGGGCTGATGACAGCCGCAATGGCTGTGGCGAGCGCACTGGGGACAACCGCGCTCGCTGGCGAAGGCCATCTATGGTTCTACGCCTGGAACAACACCATTCCGCTTGAAGTGGTTCAGGACTTTAGCGAGCGCTACAACACCACGCTTGTTGTTGATACGTTTATGGTGGCCGATGAGGCCGAGGCCTGACTGGCTGCCGGGCGTTCCGGTTATGATCTGGCAGTGGTTCCAGTTGAGATGTTGCCGAGGTTGGTGAGCATTGACGCGCTGCATCGGTTTGATGCGGAGGAACGAGCGCAGTTGAACGAAACTCATCCACCTTTGATGGAGAAACTGTCCGAAGCCGTACCAATGGCAAGCGATTATGCCGTCCCTTTTTTGTGGGGCACCACAGGTCTCATGGTCGATATTGATGATGTTTTGGACCGGGTGCCAGAAAGCGCGCTGGACAGTTGGGATTTGCTGTTTAAGCCTGAATATGCCGAGGCGCTTTCGGATTGTGGCATCACCATTGTAGACGCGGTGCAGGAAGTGGTTGCGGTTGCGCTGAATTATCTGGGGCGTGATCCCAATTCCATGGCGGAAGAAGATCTGGATGCAGCCTTTGATTTGCTGGCAGGGATCATGCCTTATGTGCGCACCGTCGACGGGAGCCAGCAGGAACAGATTTTACAAAACGAAGCCTGCGTGGCCTTGACCTGGAGCAGCGACGCATTGGCGCCGCAGTCGCTTATGGGCAGAGATGAAATCCGGTATTTTGTCCCGCAAGAGGGCACTGTGCTTTGGGCCGATGTTCTGGTTTGGCCAAATGAGTCTGGACATTTTGAGCACAGCCATTTGTTGTTGAAGTATCTCAACGAACCTGAGGTGCTTGCGAAAATCTCTCAGTTTTCTCTTGCGTTGACGGATATACCGGCGACCCACGCGGCAATGCAGTCTCTCGATCTGGAGATGCTGGAGCAAATTGCCCCTAAGGAGAAGCGGGAGCAATTGTTTATGCTCACGTCACGCTCTGGTGAAGAGAAGCGCACGCTGGATCGGCGGTGGCGTCGGATGCAGCTTGGCTTGTAAGGGGCTTGGTCAGTAAGACACTGGCCCGTCTGCCTTGTTGAGCATCACGCCGAGGATCGGTTTCACCTCAGACAGGATTTGCTCAACCTTGGTGACGTCTTCAGCGGTGGAAATCCCGCCGCCGGCCACCACCAAAACGGCGTCTACGTTTGGTAAAAAACCCAGCACGTCATCGAATTCCAGAGCCGGAGGCATGTCAAACAACATCAACTCAGGACACAGTGCCTCTTCCAGCTCCTCAAGCACTTCGGAAGTCATGTCATTTTGAAACAGCTCTGCGGAGTTGTCGCTGGCGCTGTCGTTGAGCGCCACGGCGAGATTGGGTTGCACCCGTTGCAAAAAGTTCTCCGGGGCGATCACGCCGCTGAGGTAGTCGGCCATGCTGTCAACGGCCGGGATGCCAAGGGTTTGTGCCAAACTCGGTGCGCGTAAGTCCATATCGAGCATAACGGTGCGGACAGAATCCAGCCGCGCAAAGGCCATAGCCAGATTGGTGGTAACAAAGCTGCTGCCGCAGCCACGGGTCGGGGCTGTTACCGCAACGCGGCTCCAGCCGTGTTCGTTGAGCGCCTGCAACAGACGGGTGCGCAGCATGTCAAAGGCGGCATGAGCCGGATGGCTGCGTGTGGCGCTGACAATGAAGTTTTTCTCCAGATCGGCATCGTTGAGCGCAGCCACGGGCAATCCTTCCCAGAACACATCCGGGTCATGCACCACGGGAAGCCGCGCCTCCTCATAAGATGCGTCTCTCGATACTTCGGGAGCCTCCTCTTCGGGGAGGTCGGTCTCGTGGGTCTGATCTGTGCTCATGGCGCGTGAATCCGCTCTGTTTGAGGGAAAATTAACAGATCAATGCGGACAAAAGAAAGGCACCATTGCGGAGATAGGGGGACGCAGGGATTTAGGGGGCACTCCATAGTGCGACAGTGGCGGCGATTTCAGTGGCCACTTGCGTGCGGGCCAGGTGGTCCGTTTCTGCGTAGAAGGCATGGGCGGCGTTGGGCAGCAGGTCGGCAGAGGTGGGTACGGTTGCCAACCAGCTTTCGGAAGGGCGCCCGGGGTCGTTGTCGCCAAAGTAAACTTTGGTCGGGATCGACAGGGGTGCCTCGTCCCGCAACCGGGTAGAAGAGACGCAGATCAGACCAGACAGCGGAGCGCCTGCTTGTACAGCTTTCCACAGTGCCGTACCGCCGGCGCTGTAGCCAAGGCCGATGAGAAATGGCTGGTTGGCTATTATGTCGCGCAGATTGTTCACAGCTCGCGTCATGCCGTCTTCCTGAAACAAATGATGGTGCAGGGCCTCGCCGCTGAGGTTTGGGAGATCACAAAGGTCAGCCAAAGACAGTCGTGCCGCCAGAGACTGGCCCTTACTTAAACACAGGTCGGCATTCGGAGCGTCGTGGATGTCGGTGACAACGATCAGAGGCACGTCAGAAACCAAGTAAGTTGGCTTCATCAATCGCTTTGGTCAGAAACACATCGCGGCGGCGTTCTGGCTCCCAGCCAAGCACCTTTTTGGGCAGGCTATTATCAAACGGTGAGAAATGCGCGCGGCTTTTCCAATCGGCTAAGGACGGGTTGGACAGCCCACCGTGACGCAACACCTGTTTCTTGAGGAAATACTTCACAGAGGCAGAGGCATAAAACGCGGTCAGGTTGCCGGGTTTCACTTTGATCCGCGCGCCTAATCGCGCGTGAATGGCATCAAAATAGTCCGTGGCGGAGAACATAGGTTCCCCCACCAGGTTGAAGCTTTGACCCAAAGCATCGTCGTTTTCCGCCATTAGGATCAGACCTTCGGCGATGTCCTCATTGAGCACAAACGGCAGGATGTGCTTGCCTTTGCCCCAGATGCGCACAGCGCCTGCACCGTGCCAGCGGCCAATGCCCCAGTGCTGCAATGGCCCGCCCTTGCCCAGCACTATGCCCGGGCGGGCAATCACCAGCGGCAGGCCGTGTTTGCGGTGCATCTCCAGAAGCCGGGCCTCACATTCCGCCTTAGACCGCGCGTAGATGTTGCGGTCCGCCATGTCGTCGCCAAAGCCTAGGCTCTCGCGAATGGTCACATCTAGATCGGACATGTCATAGCTGGCAATGGTGCCGGTATAGATAAACCGATTCACGCCTGCCGCCTGTGCGGCCTGCGCGATGGTTTCGGTCACCGCCACGTCGTTTTTCAACGCGGCCTCCCAAGTGGCGTCCATCGACTTGCCGAGGTGGTAGACAATCTCGATGCCCTCCATGGCCTCGGCCAGTTGATCCGGATCGCGCAGATTGGCGGCAAACAGCTCCACATGATCGGCGATGTCATAAAACGGGCCAGAGGTGCCACGCGAGAGCACGCGCACGTCCCGGCCTTTGGCAACCCAGGCGCGGGTCAGGTCGCGGCCAATGAAGCCGGTGCCGCCGATCACCAGAACAGACGGCTTGGGCTTGGCGCGGCTCGCGGGCTTCGGTTTTTTGGCAGGCTTCGGCATCAACGCGACGGCGGCGTCAATCGCCTGCATCACCAGCGTGGCGTTGTCGCCATGAAAGCGCGCGTCCAAGTCACGGCCAGAGCGGATCGCGCTGTAAAACGCCGCTGTTAGTCCGGCAAAAGACAATCCGTAGGGCGATTTGCGATTGAGAGACACCAATTGCCGCGCGCCATTCACCACCCCTTCGCGCAGATGCTGTCCGGCGAGGCCCATCTGTCGCAGGAACGGGTTGGCGACGATGTCGGCAGCGTTTTCCGCATCCACAGTCAGCACATCGTGGGCGTAGTCATAGCGCGCGGTGGCGGTGGAGCCGTGCAGGATCACCGACCGGTCGTCCATGGTTTCCACCAGCGACAGGTTGAGCGTGATCGACACATCCCCAGCCGACGCCAGGATGCGCCAGCCTTGTGGGCGCGTTGTGTCGCCGGGGATTTCCACCGGCTTGGACAGGCTGAGATGCTCAACGCTCAGCGGGCCAAACAGGTCCACTGCAAAGGCAAAAAGATGCGGACCTAGCTCCAGCAGCATGTTTTTGGGTTCACGCAGCAACCACAAGCCATAAGGCCCGGAGCGCAGCGGCATCATCGGGAAGTTCCAGTTGATCTCTGCGCTGGCGACGCGGCCAATCTCACCCTCTTCAAGCCGGGTTTTGAGACGCTGGTAGCCTGGCGTGCCCATGAAATTGTGCCCGGCGGCAAAGACGCGGCCGGCTTCGGTGGCGATCTGCTGGATTTCGGCGGTTTCTGCGCCAGAGAGCGCCACGGGTTTTTCCACCAGCACGTGATGGCCTGCGGTCAGGCAGGTTTCAGCCAGTGACCTGTGGGTGCCGGGGGGCGTGACGATGTGGATGGCGTCGGCCAACTTGGCTGCGAGCAGCTTGTCCAGATCGGTGTAGGCGGTGATGCCATAGGTCTGCGCCAGCGCATCGGCGGCGGCGCTGGATTGGTCACAGACTGCGACCAGTTCCACGCCCGGTGTGGCCAGAATGGCGGCGGCGTGCCAGTCGGCAATATAGCCAGCGCCCAGAAGGGCGGCGCGGATGGGGCGGTCGTCCGAAAAGGTGTTCATGCTCATTTATACTCGATGATGCGCATGGCGCGGCCACGGATGCGGCGCCAATGAAACAGGATCATGCCCATCACATTGGGCAGTTTGGACAGGGTCAAAAATACCGTTTGACGTCTGGCTTCCCAAAAGGGGAGGCCTTCACGGATCAAGCCAAAATAAGTGCGATTGAAGTTCAGGACGTAGACGCCAAACACCGCAAACAAGACTAATCCATTTTCAAGCAGCCCCCAAAGCGCCAGCAGGGGCAGGAGCAAGCCGTAGATCACGCCGCGCAGTTGTTCCTTGCGGAAATACGGCGGGTGCATCCAGCCCACTTGGGCAAAGCCATGACCGGTGCGCACGGCGCGTTGCCACCATTGACCAAAGCGCAGCATGGCGGCGTCATGGCGGGTCATTTCCTGTGGCAGGCGGCGCAGTTTCCAGCCTGTTTTGGCAAGACGCACACAGAATTCGTCATCCTCGGCGGCAATCACCGTGGCGTCAAACCCACCGGCCTCCACGAAGGCTTTGGAGCGCACCATCATGTCGCCACCACAGGCTACAATCTCACCCGCTGGCCTGTGCCATTCAAAATCACACAGTGCGTTGTAGACACTGCGTTCGGGATAGAGCTCCGCCCGCCAGCCGGTGATCAGGCCAAGGCTGACATCGCCGCGCAAAGCCATTTCCCCAGCCGCGATCCAGCCGTCGACCACGATGCAATCGCCATCCACAAACTGAACAAACTCCGGCAGGTCCCCGGTTTGCGCCAGCGCGTCAAACCCCGCTTGCCGCGCGCGGGCAGCGGTGAACGGCAAGTCATTGTCCAACTCCACCACCAGCGCGCCAACCTTGCGCGTCTCGGCGACGGAATTGTCCCAGCTGCCGCTGTCGACATAAACCATCTCCACGCCCTGCGCCTTCAATGAGGCGAGGCAGGCGACCAGTCGTTTGCCCTCATTGCGACCAATGATGATGGCAGTGGTGTTCATTTATGTGCCCCGTCCAGCAGATCGCCCAGACGAGCGGCTTCCTTGTTGATGTCAAAGGCCTTCTCCACCATGGCGCGGCCTGCGATGCCCATGGCAGTCGCGCGCGCCGGGTTGGCGAGGATTTTGCCAATCGCAGCGCTGAGGGCATGAGGGTTGCCGGGCGGAACCAACAAGCCCGAGGCCCCATCAGTCACCAGCTCTGGAATGCCCGCGATTTGGGTGGCCACAACTGGTCGTCGCGCGGCCATGGCCTCCATCAGCACAACAGGCACGCCTTCGGCAAAGCTGGGCAGGACAAAGAGGTCAGAGGCGGCCAGCGCCTCGGCCACTTCGGATTGCGATTTGTAGCCCACAAACGAGACGTTTTCGGCAAGGTCTGCTTTCTTTGTCTGTTTCTCCAGCGCTTTACGCCCAGGGCCGTCGCCAATGACAGTGAGGTGGATTTTAGGGAACTCCGCCTTCAACGGTTCCAATGCCCGCAGCAGGATGGGCAGACCTTTGACGGGCGCGAGGCGCCCGACAAACAGCAGGTTGGTGTCCACGGGATCTTCGCCTGCGTCATAGCGCGCGGGCTCCACGCCACAGTGGATAATATGTAATTTGGCCCAGTGTTTGGGATTGGAGAACGCCATCGCCTGAGAGCGGCAGAAATGGCTGATACAGGCCACAAATGTAGCGCGTTTGATTTTCTCGTCTAACCGCCAGTGATCTGGCGCAAAGAAGATATCCGGGCCGTGCAGAGTGAAGCTATAGGGAATGCCGGACAGCGCACTTGCAAGCATGGCAACGGTACAAGAGGATTTGGCGATGTGGTTGTGCAGATGCCGCACGCCATTCTTACGCAGATGCGCCGCAAGCACCGCTGCCTCAAAAAAGTAGAACAGCTGGAAAATGCGATTGCGCAGACCCGGAGGTGAGGTTCGGAACGCCAGTATCGCAGCGCGAAAGAACCGGATCGGGTTGCGTAACAAGGCGCCAAAGATTGCACTTAGTAGTGTGACAGGAGATTTTGCAGCAGCGAGAATGTAGAAGGTGGCTTTGGCCTCGGCTTTTTGCTCGTCTCCCACCAGATGTTCCGCCCCGGTGCGGCGCACGGAGCAGGTTTCCACAGGCTGGCCTTGCGCGCGCAAGGCCGCCACCTCGCGCTGGATAAACGTATCGGTCGCGCGGGGGTATTCGCCGGTCAAATAGGCGATGGGGGTCTTTTCTCTGTGGCTCAAGACGGTGTGGCCTGCTGCTCTTGCTGATCAATCGCCGCCTGCATCGCAGCCGCAAACGGCAGCATTGTGACAGGGCCAAGGCGATTGTGCATCAGGGTGTTTGAATAGTGAACGGGACGGTGGCGCGCCTCCAGAATGGCGCGGCGCAGAAGGCCGGGCATGGTGCGGCTGTCCGGAGTGAGAAAGGCCGCCAGACGCCACAGCCACAGGGGCGTTGGAAGGGTCAATTTAGGCCAGCCACAAGTGCGGAACGCCCTAAGAAAAATAGCGCGGCTAGGGCGGTCATCGTCGAGCACGTTGAGGATGTTCACGCCGGTCTGCACCTGTGCGGTTTTGATCAGCGTCTCGGCCGCTAAATCGACCCGGCACAATGGTACCTCTCCGCCGCTGTCGATTTTCAAAAGTGTGCTGCCCACCGCTGGGCCGATGTGGGCATTAAACAGATGATCGGGTCCCCAGACAGCCCCAAGGCGCAGGATCGATAGCGCGTAGCCGTAGAGCGAGGCGCCATCCTGAAACAGTGTCTCCTGCGTAAGTTTGGCCTTTGCGTAGCTGTCTCGCCCGTTGGTGTTGGCGGGGGTGGATTCGTCCACCGTGCCGCCTTTTGGTACGCCGCTCACGTCGTAGACCGACAGCGATCCCGCGAGCACC
>Ga0189290_100106_pt1 | contig 67552 bp, 63 predicted proteins | sample UW140minimetaG_FD_130318 | JGI IMG/M metagenome (GOLD analysis project Ga0189290, IMG submission 130318) | Marine microbial communities from the Costa Rica Dome - UW140 mini metaG | ecosystem: Environmental > Aquatic > Marine > Oceanic > Photic zone | place: Costa Rica: the Eastern Pacific...
ATCGCATCAAGCAGATGCGGGGCCTTGCCACGCGCTACGACCGGCGCGCCGACAACTTCGCCGCCGCTCTCAAGCTGGCTGCCGTCCGCATCTGGATCAATGCCTAATGAGTCCGCTCCCTAGTTGGGGTAGGTATAATAGTAGAGGGCGCACATGTCGGCGTCGCTGCCTGGAATGTCCTGGGTGTCGAAGACGGCCACCGCGACGTCGCTGTCGCTGCCCCAGCTTGCGACATAGGTCACCGGCCCCGAGCCGCAGAGCCGGTTCCCGTTGAGAAGCACCGGATCCATGGGCGCCGCGACGGAATAGACCGAGGCGTTGACGGCCTCGCCGTCCACCACGAAGCTGTCGCCCACCAGCTCGTCGAAATCGAGGCGGGTCCCGTCGGCGAAGACCATGCTGAAATCGTCCATCTCGACATCGCCGGTGATCGCCATCGCCGTCGTACTGGTCGCAAGCAGCGTGTCGGCCAGGACGATTGACGTGGCGCCCACCAGAATCGCGAAGCCGAGACAGGCGGCAATCAGAACGGGACGGTTCATGCGGAATTCCTCAAGGTAGGGGATCGATCGGGGAGGCCGCTCGAATGGCCCCGCGCCGGATGTCGCGGTTCAGTTGCAGCTCGACAGAATGCCGTCGACGCTGACGCCGCCTTCGTGACAGAAGATTCCGCCCCAATGGAAACCGGTACCGCGCGCCGTGGCGACCCGGAACCATTTGTAGCCGTCGAACCAGATCCCGGTGTCCTCCAGGATCTCGATCTCATCGCCGTCTCGCAGCGAGGCAATCCTGCGAAAATCCATCCCCGGCCCTTCGCGCAGGATGCCGCCGTAGGAAAAACCGAGCATCGTACCGACGGGCGGGGCCGCCGACCTGCCGCCGACGCCGGCTTCACGCTCCATCTCGACCATGGTCTGCAGGTCGCCGACGCATTCGTTCGGAATACCGGACCAGAAATCCGGCCCGCTGCTGCAGTCCGTCATGCTCAGGACGCCGTCCCGGTCGCCGCAGGTCAGCCGGGCCTGCTGCTCGCACCACGGATCGAGCGCCTGTGCCGCAGCGGGGCCGCTCGCATACAAGGTCGATGCGAGCATGGCCACGGCGCAGACTGTGACGAAAGTCATCGGCTGGATACCTGTCGAAACGGGAAAGTCCGGCGGCTCGGCCGGCGCGTTGCGCGCGTCAATTGACGTAGACGTAGAGGTAGCCGGGATAGACCTCGACGCAGATGCGCGGCGTTCCCCGGACGATGGCTCGCAAAACGCCGGGGTCGGTCTGGCCATTGTCGAGCATGGCCGGAATCTGGGCGCGGGCACTGCTCGAGCCGAACGTGTTGTCACCCTGGTCGCCGCGGTCGCGATAGCCGAATTTGTGGAAATTGGCCCGATCCTGACGAAGGATCGAGGCCGCATCCGTCAACTGGAAGCCGTCGGAAGCCGATTTGTCGTTCTCGGTGATCGTCGTGCAGAATTCGTCGACGATGCCTTGCGCGGCCGCGGGCGAAGCCAGCGTCAGGCCGGCGACCACGAAAATGCCGCGGATGATGGACGTCATGGTCGTCGCCTTCTTCAACTGAGGTGGGAAACGAACATCGTGTCGCGCGACATGGACGCCGTCGAAGCCGGTGCGCGCCACTTTGATCCGATATCAGGCCAGTCTAGGCCGGTTGCCGCAGCCGCAAAATGCCTGTCCATCCCGCTCCCTGGCCTGTGCGTCCACGCTTCGAACGAATACGCCCGTCGTCGCGGCTCAGTTGCGGGGCACGACGATCTGGTTGCCGTAGATCGCATCGGCCCGCATCTCGTCCGAGGGCGGGTCGAAACACTGGCCGATCAGCACCGACCATCCCGAGGGAAAGCTGGGCTGGTCGAAGGTGATGATGGCCTGGCCGAAAGCTGCAGACTGCGTCCCGTCGGGACCGGTAAGGATTGCAGCACAGTCGGAATCGCCGCTGGGACCGATCCAGTAGCCGTGGAATGTGCCACGCTCGTCGATCGCTGCAGACAGACCCGGAACATACAGGCGCACCCGTTCGCCCGAGCGGCCGACCGGATAGCTGAGGATGGAGACGCCGTTGACGTCTTCGTCCCAGGTCACCTCGCCACCACCGGACAGCATCCAGGCTTCGTCGGCGAGAGCCGGCGAGGCGCAAAGGACAGCGCCGAACAGCGCGGCGAACGCTCGTCTCCACATGGGACATGCTCCTGTTCGGGTGGTGACTGCTGCTGCGCGGCCGGATTGAACCCGACTTGCAGCAAGCAGGGCGGGACCGTCAGTTCATCGACGGCAGGGCGGGATCCGCAAGGCAGCTGTTCAGCGGCCGTGGCTGCAGCCGATCGAGCCGCGTCACGATGGTGCTTGCGGGATCGACGACCCCGTCGAAACAGGCGCAGCCATAGCCGTAGGAGCCGTTCGTCTCGACCCATTGGTCGGCGGAAAATTCCGGCCAGGAGATGTCGTGGAACCGGTTGCCGAGGTCGCGGCCCTGTTCGGAGAGGGTCCAGGTGCCGTCGGCATCCGTCAGCCAGAAATTCGCGGGTATCGGATTGGCCAGCCAGCCACAGCGGCGCTCGGCTGTGCCCCGTGTCCGGTTCGCGGCCACGCGGATCGAGGTTGTCGCAGCTGCCGCAGGCGCTGCAACCGATGCAGCGGTTTGGCTGGTGCGTGCGGAGACGGACGGTCCAGCAAGGACTGCCGCACAGAGGACGAGGCAGGCGAGCCCGCGACGAAGGATGGCCACGCGTTGTCACTCCCGGCATGCGGTACGTCGGCGGGTTGCCGCGCCCGAAAAAGATGTGCGGCGCAGGCGATGGTTCGTTCACCGCATTCACCCGTCGCGGTGCGGCGCCATCATCGGTCCTGGCGATGGCTGCTGCAATGCCTCCCCGTCCCGCATCCATACCCCAGAATCTCGGCGGTCGGACACCGAACCGTGAAGCGCGCGGTGCGGGGCGAATGCCTGATCCCGCCAGCCATATTGATGACGTCGGTCGCGGGGCGCTCTTGTGCCACGACCGGGGCATCCCCATTCCAAGGGGATCAGCGCCAGAACTTCGAGGACATCACGATGGAGCCCATACGCTCTGCAGGTAGCGCCGACGCGTGCGAGACCGGAAGCTGGCCGATCCATCGCACCCGGCTTCTCGACTGGCTGATGCGCGATACGCAGGACGAGCGGTTCATCGACGACATCTTCCAGCAGCTGTGCGACCGCCTGCGTGCGGGCGGGCTGCCGGTGGCCCGCGCCACGGTGCATTTCCGCATCCACCATCCGCAATGGCTGGGCGCGCGCATTCTGTGGCGCCGCAATACGCCCGATGCCGACATCCAGACCTATCAGCACGGCGCGCTGGAAACGGCGGAATATCTCGAAAGCCCGATCGCCGCGGTCCATGGCGGCGCGAGCGAAGTGCGCCTGCGCCTCGCCCGCGAACCGGCGGCGGCCGACGAATACTCGCTGTTCGGCGAGCTTCGCGCCGAGGGCATGACCGACTATGTCGCCTGGCCGCTGGAGCACACTTTCGGACGGCGCCATGTGGTGTCGTTTGCCAGCGATGCGCCGGAGGGCTTTTCCGACGCCGATCTCGCCTTCCTCGCCGACCTCCTGCCCGCCTTCGCGCTGGTCAGCGAGATCCGGCTGAAGAACCGGCTCGCGCGCACCCTCCTCGAAACCTATGTCGGGCCCCATGCCAGCGATCAGATCCTCGCGGGCGCCATCACCCGGGGCAGCGGCACGACGGTCGCCGGCGCGATCATGGTCTGCGACCTGCGCGACTTCACCAAGATTTCCGAGCTGTGGCCGCGCGATGACGTGATCGAGCTGTTGAACGGCTATTTCGACGCAATCTGCGAGCCGGTCGAGCGCCATGGCGGCGAGATCCTGAAATTCATCGGCGATGGCCTGCTGGCGATCTTCCCGCTCGATCAGCCCACGGCCTGCGATGACCTTCTCAAGGCGCTGGCCGAGGCGCAGCGGGCGATGGACGTCCTGAACGCGGCACATGTCCGGGCTGGCCGCGAGCCGCTCCGCTATGGCGTCGGCATTCATGTCGGCGACGTGATGTACGGCAATATCGGTTCGCGCAACCGCCTGGATTTCACGGTCATCGGACCGGCGGTCAACGCCGCCGCCCGCCTGGAAAACCTGACCAAGACGGTGCAGCGGCCGGTGCTGCTGTCGCGGGCCTTCGCCGAGCGGGCGAGCTGCAGTTCGGCCCTGGAAAGCCTCGGCACCTTCCCGCTGCGCGGCGTCGGCGAGGACATGGAGGTCTTCGCCTACTCCGGTGCCGGCTGCGAGGCAGCTGGCCCGACGGAGATCGCGCTGGCCGCCACGTCCTAGTGCCGGGGAACGCCCCCTGCGGTCCATCGCGCAGGGTCCGCCTCCATGGGCGGCACCGCGCGGCGATAGAGATGCCAGGATGCGTGGCCGAGAACCGGTAGCACCAGCGGCAGGGCGATCAGCAGCGGCAGGGATGCCGCGAAGAGCAGCATCGCCACGACCAGCCCCCACAGCAGCACCGGTCCGGGACTCGCCATGGTCACGCGTACCGACGTCGCCATCGCCTCGGCCACCCCGACATGGCGGTCGAGAAGCAGCGGGAACGACACGACGCTGATTGCCAGCGTGAGCAGCGCGAAGACGAGGCCGATCAGATTGCCGACGCCGATCAGCGTCCAGCCGCGCGGCGTGGTCAGGATCTCGCCGAGAAACGCCCCAAACGACATGGGCAGGAAGAGACTTCCGTAAAGCCAGATGTAGAGGGACTGGGCGGCATAGAGCCAGGCTGCGAAGATCAGGAGCAGCAGGCAGGCAAGGCCGAGGACAGAGGGGAACGCCGGCGAGCGCAGGACCTCCAGCGCATCGGCCCAGCCGACGTCGTGTCCCTGCTCGCGCCGCCGGCTGATCTCGTAGAGCGGCACCGCAGCGACAGGACCGAGCAACGCGAAGCCGGCGACCAGCGGGAAGATCAGTGGCAGGATGTCCTGGTCCGCCGCCCAGACGCCGATGACCAGCCCCATCAGCGGATAGACGAGGCACAGAAAGGCATAATGGGTGGGCCGGGCCATGAAATCGGCGAAGCCGGCCCGCAGGGCAGCGGTCAGGTCACCTACCGCGATCGGCTGGATCGTGATGGGCTCGGTCTCGGAGGAATGCAGGATGCCGGGTGCGGTCGTCATCGTCCAACTCCTTTCAGAAGTGGTCGAATGAAGCGAAACGGCCGGGCCGGAGCGTTTGCCGGCCTGAAACCGCCGCTCTCGTGCCATGCTACACCCATGCTGCCGGCCGGTCCATTCCCGACGGGCGGTGTCGACCGGCTGCGCCCCCGCCCGCCGCCGACAGTCGGCGGATCAGGCCGAACTCTCCCGTCCGGTATCACCGGCCAGACCGGCACTCGCTTCCGCATGATCGCAGAAGGCCGCCAGGATTGGCGACGTATCGTTGTTCCGCCAGCCAAGGCAGACCTGCACCGTGGGCGGGGTATCGGCGATCTCCACATATGCCACGCCGGGAATGTTGAGGCTGCGGGCAACTTCCGGGACGATCGCCGCGCCCATCCCGGCACTGACCAGTCCGATCATCGTATGGATCTGGGTCGCATATTGTTCGACCCGTGGCACGAAGCCGGCCCTTTCGCACATGCCGATGATACGCGCGTAGAAGAGCGGGCTCTTGCGCTGGGTGAACAGGATAAAGCTGTCCTCGGACAGGTCTCGCAAGTGCAGCCTGTCCGTATCGGCGAGCGGATGGTCGTGCGGCAGGGCAACCACGAAGCGCTCCTCGCGCAATGGCCGGGAGCGCAGGCTGGGGTCGGAAATCGGCGGGCGCAGGATCCCGACATCGATCTGGCCGTCGCGCAACGCCGCCAACTGTTCGTGGATCGTCATCTCGAAGAGTTCGAGATCGACCCGCGGAAATGCCAGGCGGAACCGGCGCAGGACAACGGGTGTGACGCCATAGGTCGAGGAATGGATGAAACCGACCGACAGGCGGCCTTCCTGCCCCGCCTCGACGCGCCTGACCTCCTTGGTCGCCTGTTCGAGATCCGACAGAAGGCGATAGCAGCGTTCCTGGAACATCCGACCGGCCGGCGTCAGGGTGACCGTACGCTGGTTGCGGTTGAGCAGGGTCGCCTCCAGCCGCTCCTCGAGTTGCTGGATCTGACGGGTGAGCGCCGGCTGCGCGATGTGGAGGCGACGGGCGGCGCGACCGAAATGGAGCTCTTCGGCGACGCAGACGAAGGACCGCAACAGGCGGGTCTCGATCATGATTGATGCCTGTTCGGTATCATTGAAGTGCCAACAATGTATTGGACGGAATGACCGGCCTCGGTCAAGTTCGGCATGATCAGGAGCCGCAGAGGGGGAGACCGGGTGGCAGCAGGATTTCGTGTTCTGGACGGACACATTCGCAGTGACCGATCGCTGGTGGAGGCGTTTGCGAAGATTCCGTCCGCAATCATCAGTGACAATCTGAACCGCATGGTCGCGGCGGGGCCGACGGTACGCCCGATGCACAAGGGCGGCACGCTGGCGGGCACGGCGCTCACCGTGAAGACGCGACCCGGCGACAATCTGATGATTCACAAGGCAGCCGACATGGCCCAGCCCGGCGACGTGATCGTCGTCGATGCGGGCGGCGACCTGACCAATGCGCTGATCGGCGAACTGATCGTCAGCCATGCCCGTTCGCGCGGCGTCGTCGGCTTTGTCGTCAATGGCGCGGTGCGTGACATGGACGTCATCGCCGTCGACGACTATCCGATCTACGGCGCTGGCGTGAGCCATCGGGGACCCTACAAGGACGGCCCGGGCGAGGTGAACGTGCCGATCTCCCTGGACGGCATGGTGATTGCGCCGGGCGACATCATCATCGGCGATCTCGACGGGGTGGTTTGCATTCCGCGCGAAGAGGCGGAGAGCGTTCTGGCGGCGTCACGGGCGCAGCTGGACAAGGAGGCCGGAATCCAGGCCGCCATCGCAGGGGCCGGATGGGATCGCGCCTGGGTGGACGAAATTCTCAAAGCCAAGGGCTGCGAGGGCGTCTGAGGAGGGATGGGGCGCCGTTCGGTGCCCCGTCGACGAAACGATCAACGAAAGAGGGAGGACAAGATGAAATTCGTGAAAACCATTGCCGTCACCATGGGCCTTGTCGCCGCCGCCGCGGTGGCGTCGCCGGCCAGCGCGGAATGGAAGCCGGAGCAGCCGATCGAGATCATTGTCGGCTTCGCGCCGGGCGGCGGCACTGACCAGACCGCGCGCCTGATCGCCTCGGCCGCGCAGGAATTCTTTCCCGTACCGCTAGTGGTCGTGAACCGTCCGGGCGCATCCGGCACCCTCGCGGCCGAGACCGTCGCCAAGGCCGAGCCCGACGGCTACACGCTGCTCGTCGCCGGCGGCAGCGAGAGCACCTCGGTGCCCAACCATCGCGAGATTTCCTACAGCCTCGACGATTTCCGCGGCATCCTGCGGGTGAATCGCGAGCACATGGTGATCGTCACCAAGAAGGGCAGCGAGCTCGACAGCGTCGAGGCCGTGGTCGAGGCCGCCAAGGCGGATCCCGGCAAGCTCGCCTACGCCTCGTCCGGGCCTGCCGGTATCCTGCATTCGGCCTTCCTGGTGTTCGAGAAAGAAGCCGGCATCCAGATCCAGCACGTGCCTTATCAGGGCGGCGCGCCGGCCCTTGCGGCACTGCTCGGCGGCCATGTCGACATGGCGATCATCACACCGGGCGACGCCGCGGCGCAGGTCGAGGCCGGTAATGTCAATGCCATCGCCACGACCTCGGACCGGGCCGAGCAGCTGCCCGACGTGCCGTCGCTGACCGAGGCCGGCTATGACGTCGACCTGGAGAACATGAAGGGCCTGGTGGCTCCCGCAGGCATTCCCGACGAGGTCGCCGAATATCTGCAGGACCGCTTCACCAAGGCCATTGAATCCGAGACCTTCAAGACGCTGGCCGAGCGCGGCAACATCACGCCGGGCTATCTGAACGGCGCCGATTTCGAGAAAGCGATGCGCGACATGTCGGATTCGATCGCCAACGCCATGGGCGACACGCCGAAGACCGCGCAATGACAGCCACGCGGGTTGTCGCCCTCGTCTGCTGCCTGGCCTCCATCTACTTCCTGGCGGTTCTCGTCCCGGAAGTCGGGGCCAGCGCCGCAGCGATGGGAACCGGCGATTTCTACTCGGTGGGGCCGACGGCCCTACCGAACTTCGCCGGAGTGATGACGCTGCTTCTCGGCCTCGGCGTCTTCGTCACGAGTGGGCCGGTGGCGGCCGACGGCGGCGGCAGTCCCTTCACGCGCGGGCTTGTGCCCGGCGTGATCTTCACCGCCATGCTGGTGGTCTATGCCGTTGCCATGCTGTCGATCGGCTTTCTCGCCGCGTCGGTGCTGTTCCTGGCGGTGGTGTTCATCGTCTACCGGGCGGCCAGCTGGCCCATTGCCCTGGTGTTGACGATCGTCGTTCCGGTGCTGGTCGATCAGGTGCTGCGCAAGCTCTTCCTGATCCCGCTGCCGTCCGGCATCTGGTTCTAATCCAACGACCCGAAGGGGCTTAAATGGACCCGTTGTTGCAGGCCTTCTGGGGCTTGATGGAGCCGGTCACGCTGCTCACCCTGTTCATCTCGGTGGCGGTCGGGCTTGTCATCGGCGCCATTCCCGGCCTTTCGGTGAATATCGCGGTGGCGCTGGCCGTGCCGCTGACCATCTTCATGCCCACCGACCAGGCGCTGGTGACGCTGATCGGACTCTACGGCGCCGGCATCTTCGGCGGCTCGATCTCGGCGATCCTGCTCAACGCTCCGGGCACGCCGGCGTCCGCCGCCACCATATTCGACGGCTATCCGATGGCCCAGCAGGGCCTGGCGACCAAGGCGCTGCGGATCTCGCTGATCGCTTCGGCCTTCGGGGCGATCTTCAGTATCATCCTGTTGGTGCTGCTTGCTCCGCAGCTGGCGAATTTCGCCCTCCGCTTCGGGCCGGTCGAGATCGCCTCGCTTCTGTTCTTCACCTTCCTCATCATCGGCATCCTGTCCGGCACGTCGCTGATGAAGGGCCTCCTGTCCGGTGCCATCGGCATGCTGCTGGCGACTGTCGGCACGGACCCGATGCTCGGCACGCCGCGCTTCACCTTCGGCTCGACCGCCCTGATGGACGGCCTGACCTATGTGCCATTGCTCGTCGGCCTGTTCGCCGTGGCCGAAATCCTCGAGGAGGCGACGCGTCGCTTCTCCCAGAGCGACCGCAAGTTCGATCTCGGCGACGAGAACGCGGCTGCCAACCGGCTGAGCTGGACCGAGTTCAAGGGCATGCTGGTGCCCATGACCCGCGCCTCGGCGATCGGGTCGGCCATCGGCATCATGCCGGGCATCGGCGCAACCATCGCCTCCTTCATGTCCTATGCCGACGCCAAACGGTCGTTCAACAAGCACGACACTTTCGGCAAGGGCGATCCGCGCGGCGTGGCCGTCTCCGAAAGCGCCAACAATGCCGTTGTCGGCGCGACCTTCATCCCCACCCTGGCGCTGGGCGTGCCGGGCGACGCGGTGACCGCGATCCTTCTCGGCGCACTGGTACTGCAGGGGGTGACGCCGGGGCCGCTGATCTTCATCACGTCGCCGGACATCGTTTACACGATCTATTTCGCGCTGCTGTTCGCCACGCTCCTGATGGTCGGGATCGGCTATTTCGCCGTGCGGCCGCTGGCGATGACGCTGCGCATTCCGAAGATCTATCTGATGCCCTGCGTCGCCTTGGTGTGCGTGGCCGGCAGCTATGTCACGCGCAACAACGTCATGGACATCTACGTGATGCTGGGCGCGGGCATTCTCGGCTTCGTCTTCAACCGGACGGCCATTCCCGTCGCACCGCTTCTCATCACCTTCATCATCACGCCGCCCTTCGAACAGGCACTCCGGCAGGCGCTCACCCGGTCCCAGGGATCATTTGAGCCGTTCCTGACCAATCCCGTCTCGCTGACCCTCGGCGCGGCGGCAATCGGCCTGTTCGTCCTCGCCGCCTACCGCAGCCGGCGGCAGGCCAGGGCGCAGCCAGTCGAAAGGACACAGAACCCATGACGGACACCATCGGATTTATCGGGCTCGGGGTGATGGGCGCCGGTATGGCGAAGAACGTTCTCAAGGCCCGCTTCAAACTGGTGGCGACGACCTCGTCGACCGAAAAGGCGGAGGCGTTCCGGGCACTCGGCGCCGAAATCGTCGACAGCCCCGCCGAGGTCGCCAGCCGCACCACACTGATCGTCACTTGCGTCCCCGACGCGGCTGCACTGCGCCAGACGGTATCCGGCGATACCGGACTTGCTGCAGCGCAGTGGGAAGGTGGCCTGCTCGTCGATTGCTCTACCATCGCGCCTTTCGAAGCCGAGGAAATGGCAGCAGCCCTGGCGACGGTTGGCGCGGCACTGGTCGATGCGCCGGTGAGCGGTGGTCGCAAGGGCGCCGAGGAGGGCAAGCTGACGATCATGTGCGGCGGCAGCGACGCCGACTTCGCACGGGCCCGTCCGGTTCTCGACGCCATGGGCACCAACATCCACCATGTCGGCCCGCTCGGCGCCGGACAGGCGGTGAAGGCCTGCAATCAGCTGATGGTGGCGGTCAACATGATGGGCGCCTTCGAGGCGGTGGCGCTCGCCCGCGCCGCGGGCGTCGATCCGAAGGTGATGCGCGAGGTGCTGTCTTCGGGTGCGGCGCGCAGCGGTGTCCTCGAGGCCCACGCCCTGCGCTACATCGAGGGCAATCTGGAGCCCGGCTTCCGGGCGGAGCTGATGCGCAAGGACCTCGGTATCGCGGCGGCCGTTGGCGCCCACTACAGGCGATCCCAGCCGGCGACGGGCCTCGCCCACCAGCTGCTGGTCGCTGCCTGCAACAGCGGCTTCGCCAAGCTCGACAGCGCTGCGCTGGGGCTCCTCTACGATCAGATGAACGGCACCGACGACGAAAGGTCGACCCGATGACCCGCTTTCCCCTTTCGACGCTGCGGCAGTTCTCCAACACCGTCTTCGAGGCAAGCGGGCTCAGCCCGGACCATGCCGCCCTGGTCACCGACGTTCTGATCCATGCCGATCTGCGCGGTCATGGCTCGCACGGGCTGACCCGCATTCCGATCTATGCCGAACGGATCGCGGCCGGCGCCGTCAACGCCAAGCCCGACATTCGCTTCGAACGGCCGGCGCCGGCTTTCCTGCAGGTCGATGGCGACAACGGGCCGGGCCCGGTGGTCAGCGATGCTGCGGTCACGGCCGCCATCGCCACGGCGAAGGAGCAGGGCGTCTGCGTCGCCGCCGTCTCGCGCAGCAACCACAATGGTTCGGGCTCCTTCTACGTCGAGAAGGCGGTGGCAGCCGGGTGCATCGCGCTGGCGATGACCAATGCGCCGCCCTCCATGGCGGTCTTTGGGGGCCGGCAGGCGGTGATCGGCACCAATCCGGTGACCTTTGGCACGCCGGTAGACGGCGGCACGCCGATCATGATGGATATGGCGACCTCGGTGGTCGCGCGCGGCAAGGTCGTCGAGGCGGCCAAGCGTGGCGAATCGATCCCCGAGGGCTGGGCGCTGGATGCCGACGGCAAGCCGACGCGCGACGGTCGTGCCGCCGAACGAGGCGTCGTCCTGCCGCTGTCCGGCCCGAAGGGCTCGGCTCTTGCGATCATGGTCGAGGTGCTGTGCGGCGTCCTGTCGGGCGGCCGTTTCGCCGGCTCGCTCGGCAATCTCTACAGCGATTTCGAGACGCCGCAGGATATCGGTCATTTCATGCTGCTGATCGACGTGTCCCGAACCCACGCCTCCGCCGGCTATGCCGCCCGGGTGCGCGATCTCGTCCTCGAGCTGAAGGACAGCGCGACCGCCGAAGGCTTCGCGGAGATCAAGATGCCCGGCGAGGTCGAGATGGAGCGGGCGCAGGCCAACAGCGCCGAAGGCATCGCGCTGCCGGACAATGTCGTTGCCGACCTCAACGCCATTGCCGGCAAGTTCGCCCTGGCGCCGCTCGCCATCGCGGAGCAGGCCTGATGGACAAGGCTCAGATCGTCTTTCTCGACCGCGAGACCCTGTCGCCGGAAACCGTCCTGCGGGAGCCGAGCTTTCCCCATGTTCTCGTCACCCATCTCAACACGGCGCCGCACGAGGTGGCGGACCGGATCGCCGACGCCGACATTGTCATCACCAACAAGGTGAGGCTGGATGCGTCGGCTCTGGCCGCAGCACGGCGGCTCAAGCTGATTGCCGTCGCCGCCACCGGTTACGATGCCATCGACATTGCCGCCTGCCGTGCCGCTGGTGTGACCGTCAGCAACATCCGCGACTACGCCCGCAATACGGTGCCCGAACACACCTTCGCGCTGATCCTGGCGCTGCGTCGCAGCCTCGTACCCTATCGGCAGTCGGTGATCGACGGCCGCTGGGAGGAATCCGGCCAGTTCTGCTATTTCGACCATCCGATCGCGGATCTCGCCGGGGCGACGCTCGGCATCGTCGGCGACGGCGCGCTCGGCAAGTCGGTAGCGAAGCTGGGCGAGGCCTTCGGCATGCGCGTCCTGTTCTCGACCTACAAGGGCGTCGAGGGCATGGGACCGCTCTACACGCCGTTCGAGGAGGTGATGCGCGTGAGCGACGTGATCACCGTCCACTGTCCGCTGCTGGCCACGACGCGCAACCTGATCTCCGATGCCGAATTCGCGCTGATGGAGCGGCGCCCGCTCCTGATCAACACTGCCCGCGGCGGGCTTGTCGACGAGGCTGCGCTGGAACGGGCGCTGGAGTCGAACCGCATTGCCGGTGCCGGCTTCGACGTGGTCACGACGGAACCGCCCGGCGCCGACCATGTGATGCATCGGATTGCCCGACGGCCGAATGTCATCCTGACGCCCCATGTCGCCTGGGCCAGTTGCGAGGCCGTGCAGGGTCTGGCCGACCAGTTGATCGACAATGTCGAAGCCGGCTGGGCCGGAACGCCGAGGAACGTGGTGGTCTGAGTCCGGCTCACGCCGGCGACCGCCAGCCGCCGATGGGCTTCAAGATTACGTGAACGAACGGGTCGTCTCGGACCTGCGGCCGGCTCCAGCGCTTCGAGCCCGATCAGGGATTGCAAGCCCTTGCCGCGACGCTTGTGCCCTGCGGTCTGGGCAGGCAATCGCTGGCAACCTGCCGGGCCGGCTTGCCGCCCCGCCCGGACGCGAGCGCGCACGCGCCAGTTCTCGCAGGTCAATCCCAAGATCTATGGAATTGCCGATACACCGAGACCCGATAGGTCCGTCAGGACATTCGGGTTCGGGTGCGGACCGCAGCCTGAATTCTATCGGTGAGCCGTCATAGGGCAGGCTGGATGCTTCCGCGCGCAGCCGCTCACAGAACAATTGCGGTCGCAGGCGGGGTATCTACTGCATCATGGCTGCAGAGGACTTTCACGACCGGATCCTGCTGCTTGCCCGTCGGTTCCATGCCCGGCTCGAGGGGCAGTTGCGGCAACTGCAGGAGACGCTGCCCGCGGCCGCCGTCGATGCCGACGCCGTCGCGCACCTGCGCACCGCCTTTCACGCGATGGCTGGCAACGCGCCGACTCTTGGCTTTGCCCGGATCGGCGCCGAGGCAAAGCGCCTCGAAGCTCTGATCGCGCCGGCCCACGAGGCGAAACGCAGCCTGACTGAAGCGGAGCGGCACCGGATCGCAGAGGGCCTGCAAAGCCTCGCGGCCATCCGGAACGAGGAGAACGAGACCCTTTGATGATGCTTGCCAGCAGAATGTTCGCCGCCGCAATCTCGATGGCCGCTACAGCGGCGCTGACGGGATCCGCGCAGGCGCAGACCCTCGAGTCGAAGACTGCGGTCAATTCGGACCTCCGAGCGGGCTTCGCCGCGATCGGACCGACTCTTCGTCGCGTGATCGAAATCGGCGAGATCGGCTTTGCCGACGGATTCCAGTTCTCCGGACTGAACGGCGAGCGCGAATTGTTCTTTCCGGTGATCAAGGACGCCGCGACGGACATGACGTTTCGGCTGGACCTGCGATCTCAGAGCGCCTTCGCCAGTCGGCGCACACTGCAGATCCTGATCGATGACCGGGTCGTGGCGACCCGCGGCCTGGACAGCGAGGCAGAGAGCTTCACCATCAGGCAGGCTGTCGATGCGGGCAGTGTCGAGAACGGCTTCGTCAAGGTGACGCTACGCTACACCGGTGCCATCACCGAGGATCGCTGCGTCGACCAGCGCGTCGCCGGCGACTTTCTGACCGTCTTGCCATCGTCGGCGCTGGCCGTCACGCTCGATCCCACGCGGCTGACGACCATCGACGCGGTGCTGGCGATGATGCCGCGGGACATCGCCGTCCGGCTCCCGGACCGTGACCTCGACGAGGCCGAAATGGCCGCGTTGATCCGCATTCACGCCGCGCTCGCCCAGGGCGGCGCCAGCGTCACTCATATCCGGGCAGACGCAGCGGCCACAAGCGTCGGCTCATGGTCGACCGGCACGATCGTGCTGGGCGCCGATGCCGTTCCTGCCGATGCGTCCACGGCGCCGGCAACCGCGTCCGCTGGCGGCACACTCTCCGTGCTGGCCGGAGAATCCGGTCCCGCCCTTCTGGTGGCGGGACCGAAGCCCCAGATCGCCGCCGAGCTGCTCGCCTCGCGCTGGCAGGCACTGGCGCTGGGCCCATCCCTGTCGGTCATGGCGGCGAGCGAGTCTGGCAGCGCGGCAAGATCGGCGACGAGTTTCGCCGATCTTGGCATTCCCCTTGCCAGCGCCCAGCTCGTCGATCAGGTCGTGTTCGACGCCACGTTCCGCGTCGCCGACCTGCCGGCCAATACGCGTCCGACACAGCTTGATCTGGATCTGGGCGTGGCGACGGATACCCGAGGCTCCGACGTGACGATCGCCGCCTTCCTGAACAACTATCTACTGGCCAGCACCACCTCGCCGGCCGGTGCCCCGGTGACCCTGTCGGCCGCCATTCCGGACGGGCTCGTCGGGCGGGACAATGCCATCCGCGTCCTCGCCCAGCGCCAGCCGGCGACCGGTGACTGCGCCAACCCGCCCCAGGGATTTCCCCTGCAGCTCCTGCCGACGAGTAGGATCGTGACGGCGGCCCTGGACCGCCCGGCTGCCGACTTCTTCGAGATGGCGACCATCTTCAAATCCGACCTGACGGTCTACATGCCGCAGCAGGGGGCGGCCTCGGCCGGCAGATCAGCGGCGCTGGTCGCCGGCATGCTGGCCGCGGACACGCCCTTGACGGTCCGCTTCGGGGACCCCGATCCCGCGCCGGGAACGCCTTTCATCATCGTGTCTTCGACCCGCCCGGATGGTGTCGACAGCCCGGTGCGCTTCGATCAGGGCCGAGTCCGCCTGAGCGATGCAGCCGGTACGCCGCTAGTCGACGTCGGCGGGCTGGACGACCACACATCCGTGCAGATCGTGCGCGCCGGCGAGGTCAGCGGGCTGTGGATCCGTCCCGGCGATACCGGCCCGGTTGTTGCGGCGGTCGGGCCGGTGGCGCTCGACCGCGGCGATGTCGCCATCCTCGACGAGGAGGGCGTCGCCTTCGCCTTCTCCAGCACCCGCGACCAGCTTGTCGCGGTGACCTATCCCGACCGCATGTCGCTTGTTGACATGGCGCGCCAGTACTGGCCGTGGATCGTCGGTGCCTTGTGGATTCTGGGCACCCTGGTCTTTGTCACCATCCTGTCACGCATGTACCGGCGGCGCCGGGCCGGCTGACCTGAATGGCCCTGAGCGCAACCGATATCGCGATCGGCAACCGCCTCGTCCAGAAGCGGCTGATCACGCTCGCCCAGCTGGATGAAGCGCGCAGTCGCGCCGAGGACTGGAACGTCAGCCTGATCGAGGTTCTGCTGACGCGGACCTGGGCCCGGCCGCTGGAGCTGTACCGCACGGTCGCCGAGCATTTCGATCTGCCCTTCGTGGACATGGTGGCCGCCCCGCCCGAGGACGACCTGCTCGATCCGGCAGATCACGACGATTGTGCCCGCTACCTGGTGATGCCCTGGCGCCGCGTCGACGGACGGCTGAAAATTGCCACGGCCCGCCCGGGACCGGAGGTAATCCTGTTCCTGCGACGTCGCTTCGGCCCATCCTTCGACCTCGTCGTGACCTCGAAATTCGACATCATGTGGTCGTTGCAGAAGGTGTTTCGCGATCACCTGTCTCACCAGGCGGTGTACGAACTGGCCGAGATCGATCCGGAGATGTCCGCCCAGCGCGTAATCACGACCGATCAGATGATCGGTGCGTACGTCCTGTTCACGCTCATGGCGGTCGGCTTCTATCTCGCCCCGCTCGGCACACTCATCGCGATCAACTGCCTCGTCACCCTGTTCTATTTGGGCAATTTCGCCTTCAAGGCCGGTCTTGTCTGGTATGGCGGCTTCGGCCAGTCGCGCCGGCGCCGCGCCATCGAGGTCGATGCGCGGCTGCTGCGCGAAGCCGACCTGCCCGTCTATACAGTCCTGGTGCCGATGTTCAGGGAACCGGAGGTCCTTCCGATCCTGGCCCATGCCCTGCGCAGTCTCGACTATCCGCTGGCCAAGCTCGACATCAAGATCGTCCTGGAGGAGGGCGATACCGAGACCATCGATGCTGCCAAGGCACTCGGCCTGGAAGGCATCTTCGAAATCGTCCGGGTGCCGGCCTCGATGCCGCAGACCAAGCCGAAGGCCTGCAATTACGCGCTGAAATTCGCCCGCGGCGATCTTCTCGTGATCTTCGACGCCGAGGACAAGCCCGAGCCGGACCAACTGCGCAAGGTCGTCGCCGCGTTCGCTCGCAGCGAGCCGGATACTGCCTGCATCCAGTGTCGCCTCAACTACTACAATGCGCAGGAGAACTGGCTCACGCGCATGTTCACGCTCGACTACGCCCTGTGGTTCGACCTGATGCTGCCCGGTCTGGAGCGTCTCGGCGTGCCCATCCCGCTCGGCGGCACGTCGAACCATTTCAAGATCGATGTCCTGCGCGAACTGCATGCCTGGGACCCGTTCAATGTCACCGAGGACGCCGATCTCGGCATCCGCATGACCCAGAAGGGCTACCGGGTGCGGGTGATCGATTCGACCACCTTCGAGGAAGCCAACTGCAGCACCGGCAACTGGATCCGCCAGCGCTCGCGCTGGATCAAGGGTTACATGCAGACCTTCCTGGTGCATACGCGCCGGCCGCTGCATCTGGTGCGGACCATCGGCCCGCTCGGCGTCGCGGGCTTCGTCTTCTTCATCGGCGGCACCATGCTGTCGGGGCTGCTCAACCCGATCTTCTGGGCGATCTTCGCCGGCTGGCTCTTGACCGAGACCACCGGCTTCGATGCGCTGTTTCCCCAGGCGATCCTCTACTTCGCGCTGCTGAACCTGCTCGCCGGCAATGGCCTGTTCATCTACCTGACGATGATAGCGCCGTTCCGGCGGGGCTGGCTCGAACTCGCCCCCTACGGCATCACCGTCGTGTGGTACTGGGTGCTGACCTCGATTGCCGCCTACAAGGGCCTGTGGCAGCTGATCGTCAATCCGTTCTATTGGGAGAAGACCCAGCACGGCATCTCCAAGTTCACCGCCGCTGAACTGGAGCAGGCGACGCAGGTCGCGGCCGTCGAGCCCGAGAAGGTCGCGGCGTGATCGCCGTCCTGCGCTTTTTCGCGGTCTGGGCCGGGGGATTTCTTGCCGGCCTGGCCGGACTGCTCTGGACGGCCGCTCAGGGCTTCGTTTCGCCCGAGATCCTGGCGGCATCCGGGCGGGCAATCCTGGCAGCGGAAGGACGCGAAAGTTTCGGCACGGTCGCCACGGCCTATCCGCCGCTGCCCTATCTCCTTTCACTGGCCGCCGCCCATCTCGGAGATTCGCCGCAATGGCCGGCGCTGACGGCCTCGGCCCTTGCCGGGGGTCTCTTCGCAGCCTTCGTTTCGACCAGTCTGCGGGCCGCCGGGATCGGAACCTTCGCCAATACCGCGATCACGCTGTTGCTGGTCGCCAATCCGCTCTTCCTGCGCGGCCTTGCCGACGGGCCGGGGGTGATTTTGCTGGTGACCTCGGTGTTCATGTTCGCGGCCGGCTTCATCGGGCTGCGGGCCGACGGCACCGCGTCCAACGTGATGACCCTGGCTTTCGCGCTCGCGCTGATGGCGTTCGCGCACCCCTACGGCTTGGCGCTGGCGCTGGCGGCACTGCCGCTTCTGGTCTTCGCGGCTTCGCCGGAACTGATCGCGCGCGCCCCCGGCAGCCTGTACCTCTCGCTGCTGTTTCCGCTCGCCTTCGGCGTTTTGTCCTTCGCCTATGTCGGTCAGGTCTTCGCCGACGCGCCCTGGGCGTTTCTCGGCACGCTGTCGGCGCCCTTCGCCGCCGCCGCATCAGGGCAGCCGCCTGCTGGCTCGGTCCTGCGCATGGCGTCCGGGTTGATCCTGTGCGCGCCGATCCTGATCCTCACCGTCGTGCGCGCCGGCCGGAACCCGGTCCTGCTGGGTCCGATGATCGCACTGCTGACATTGCCGATCCTGGGCTATGTCCTGGCGGGCCTTCTCGGCGCACGCTTCGATCCTGCGGTGGGGCTGGTCCCGGTGCTCGGCCTTGCCGCCGCCTTTGCCATTCACGCATCGGGCAGCGCCCGTCGCATGACGCGCGCCATCCTGTTGCTGGCAGGGGGGATGGTCGGGGGCTTGCTCTGGATCAACGAGGCCCCGCGGCCCGAGACCGCTGCCTGGCGCAATGCCGTGCTGGGGCGGTCGCAGACGGCAGCCACACCGCTCGACCGGCTTGCCGGCTTCCTTCAGTCTCGCTCCCAGATCCTCGTCGATACGGACGAGTATCCGGAACTGGTGGCCCTGCGCGGAACGGCAGAAGGCCTGATCGTGCCAGGGAGTCCGCGCTTCGAACTGGATCTCCTGGCGGGACGCCTGCAATCGCGTTTCGTCGTGATCCGCGATCCCGCGAGCGAGGTCGTTGTGGCGGACCGGATCAATCAGCGTTTCCCGCGGCTTTTCCGCAACGGAGCCGAGAATTACGACCTCGTTTACCACTTCGACGGATGGCGAGTGTATGAAAGAGGGGCGCGCGAAGCTGGGGCCGGAACCGGTCCTGCCGGATGACGGTGCGCGTCACGGCCGGATCGGACCGAAGGGAGAATTGATGCGCATTCTGGCTGTCGACGATTCGGAGGATGCCCGGGACATCATGGCCGTCACCCTGTCGTCCGGCGGCTACGAGGATGTGACCTTCGCCACGTCCGGCGAGGAGGCGCTGGCGCGGTTGGCGCAGCGCACCGGACCACAGGCCGACATCGATCTCGTTCTGCTCGACGTCGTGATGCCCGGGATGGACGGGATCGAACTGTGCGCGCGCATCCGGGCTGATCCCGTTCACGCGGATCTGCCGATCCTGATGGTCAGTTCCCTGAGCGACGCCGATTCCCTGTCCCAGGCGTTCATAGCCGGCGCGAACGACTATGTGACCAAGCCGATCCATCGGCTCGAGCTTCTGGCCAGAATCCGCAGCGTTGCGCGGTTGCGCGGCGAACGCGATCTGCGGCTGGCGCGCGAGGCCGAGCTGCGCGAAACCGGGCATCGACCCGACCTCGGCAGCTCCTCGGCAGGGGGCACGAGCGTCGATCCCCTGACGGGCCTCCTCAACTGGAGCAGCTTCGAGGCCATCGTCCAGGCGTTGCCGGACGGTCGCGATCACGGCATCGCCGCCATCGCCTGGCAGATCGACGATCTGGATCGGATCAGGGTGCGTGACGGCGAACAGGCTGTCCGGGATCTGATCCGTGGGACGGCGCAGGTCCTGCAGGCCCTGCCCGCGCGCCTTGGCGATCATCTCGCCCATTACGACAACGGTATTTTCGTCGCGCTGGTGCGCGGCTGCAGCGAGCGCGATCTCGCAGACCTCGCGGATCGTGCGCAGGCAGATCTGGCGACTGCGCGCGATAGCGGGAAGCCCCTGAGTGTCGGCATCGCCCACGGACGCGATCGCACGCCGCGCCAGATCATCACCGATGCGATCGCAGGCGCCGAGGGGAGCGGCGCGCGCGCCGCGACGCCGTCGACAATGCAGCTTCAGTGACCAGGGAGACGACAATGCGCCTTCTTCTCGCGATCCTGCTGGCAGGCGTTGGGGTGCACGAGGCCCGGGCGGGTGCCTGGACGCATGCGCAAGGCCACGGCCAGATCATCGTCTCGGCGACGGCGACGGATTCCCCCAAGGGGTTCGACGACAATGGCGATTCGGTCGACATTCCCGACTATCGCAAGTTCGAACTCAACAGCTTGATCGAGTACGGCATCACCGACGCGGTGACGGCGATCCTGCAACCGCAGATCCAGTCGATCGATGTGGGCAGCCCCGTCGATGCCGATCGCTTCGGCCTGGGCTATTCCGAACTTGGCACCCGTGTTCGGCTGTGGTCTGACGACACCGCCGTGTTCTCCGGGCAGGTCATCGCGCGCATTCCCGGCACCTACGACGAGAACGACCCGGCCTCGATCGGCAATACCGATCCCGAACTCGACGTGCGGATGCTGTATGGCCGGTCCTTCGGCATCGGCAGCTGGTCGTCGTTCCTTGACATCCAGCTCGGCTATCGCGCCCGTTTCGGCGACCCGCCCAGCGAGTTCAAGGCGGATGTCACCTTCGGCACGCGTCCGACCGCCGATCTTCTGCTGCTGGCCCAGTCCTTCAATTCGATCGGCGACGGCAGCGAGAAGTCGATCTTCGTGAGCGGTCGGGAACACAAGGTTCAGCTCAGCGGCGTCTGGGACATCAACGAGAGCTGGTCGCTGCAGCTCGGCGGGATTGCCACGGTCGCCGGCGAGAATGCCCTGCGCGAACGGGGTCTGGTTGCCGCGGTCTGGCATCGCTTCTAGGCGTTGTGCCCCCCCTGGCCGCTGCAGCAGCTACGTAAGGGCGTGTCGCGGCGGTTCGCAGCTGATCGGCCGCTCGCATGCGCTGCGGCGCCCGGCTGACGACGATCTGCGCCTCCTTCGGGCTTACAGCCGGCAAGACGCTACGCCGTGAGCGTCGCCTTCAGCCATTCGACGAAGCGCTGGACCTTGCGCCGGTTCAGATGCGGCAGCGGACAGACCAGCCAGAGAGAGCGTTGCAGGACACTCTGCTCCACCCGCATCGGCCGGACCAGCCGGCCGTCGGCGAGCTCTTGTCGGGCGGTCAGATCCGACTCCAGCGCCAGCCCGACCCCGGCCACGGCCATCTCGATCGACATGTGCGCGCGGTCGAACAGTGCGCGGCGCAGGCCCTTCGGCGCCGGTACGCCCTGCGCGTCGAACCAGTGGGACCATTGCACGACATTCTTGACCGAATGAAGCAGGCGGTGGTTCGCCAGTTCCGTCACATCGAGGGATGCGGCCGCCGCGTAGCCGGGCGAGCACAGGACGGTCATCGTCTCGTCGCGCAGGCATTCGGTGTAGAGGCCCGGCCAGTGACCCGAACCGTGGCGGATTTCCAAATCAATGCTCTCGCGGCTGTAGTCCGGCGGCTCGTTCGTCGCATCGACATGCAGCTCGATGTCGGGATTGGCCTCGATGAAGGTCGGCAGTCGCGGCAGCACCCATTTGTTGGCGAAGGTTGGCGCGATCCGCACATTGAGGACGGTGTAGGATTGCTGAACCCGCATTTGTTCGGTGACGGTCGCCACCCGCTCGACCTCGTGTCGGATCAGGTCGAAATAGCGCTCGCCAGCTTCGGTGAGCAGAACGCCCCGCCCGGTTCGCGAGAACAGCCGCATACCGAAATAGGCTTCGAGCAGCTGGATCTGCTGGCTGATCGCCGACGGGGTGACGCCGATGGTTTCGCTGGCCTCGACCATGCTGCCGGTACGAGCGGTCGCATGGAAGGCAATGATGGCGCGCAGTGGGATCGGCATAAGGATTAGATATTCTAATTGCCAAGGCGCGGAAAGTCGTTTGCGCCCGGGCGCATGCGCTGGCTATGGATTCGGCATCGTGGCGCCGGGAGGACGGATGCCCGATGGGGTGCGGCGGCTTCGCCACCGACTGCGATCGCCGGCCGAAACACAGACAGGGGGACCACTGCATGAATCTCTACAGCAAGCTTCTGGCTCGCAAGTCCGCGGGCCAACCGGTTCGTGTTGGCCTGATCGGCTCGGGCAAGTTCGGGTCGATGTTCCTGTCGCAGGTTCGGCATATTCCCGGCATGCATCTGCTCGGCATTGCCGATCTATCTGCCGATCGGGCGCGCGAGGCGATGACCCGGACCGGGTGGGATGCCGAGGCTGCGACCACCCGCAGCTTCGACGATGCGCTGGCCTCGGGCCGCACCTGCATTACCGAGGATGGCGAGGCATTGATCCGGGCGGACGGCCTCGACGTGGTCATCGATGCGACGGGCAGCCCCGCCGCCGGGATCCGTCACGCCCTGCTCGCGGCCGAACATGGCCGTCATATGGTGATGGTGAATGTCGAGGCCGATGTTCTCGCCGGCGCCTATCTGGTGGAAGAGTTCGATCGGGCCGGCCTTGTCTATTCCATGGCCTATGGCGACCAACCGGCCCTCGTCTGCGAGATGATCGACTGGGCCCGCACCTGCGGTTTTCGCGTCGTGGCGGCCGGCAAGGGCACCAAGTACCTGCCGCAATATGCCGCTTCCACGCCAGACACGGTCTGGGACCATTACGGCCTCACGCCGGAAGAGGCGGCCGCGGGCGGCATGAACCCGCAAATGTTCAATTCGTTCCTCGACGGCACGAAATCGGCGCTGGAAATGGCGGCGATCTCCAACGCCTCGGGCCTGATCGCGCCCCGCGACGGGCTGCTGTTCCCGCCGGTCGGCACCCATGACCTGGCTGAGATTCTCAAGCCCCGATCGGCCGGCGGCGTTCTCGAACAGGCCGGCATGGTGGAGGTGATCTCCAGTCTGGAACGCGATGGCCGGCACGTCTTCGGCGATCTTCGATGGGGCGTCTACATCACCTTCGAGGCGATGGACGATGCGGGCGTCGGAGCCGATTACGTGCGCCGCTGCTTCCGAGAGTATCAGGTCGTCACCGACCGCTCGGGCCGTTACGCCACACTGTTCCGCCCCTCCCACCTCATCGGTCTGGAACTCGGCATCAGCGTCGCCAACGCGGCGCTGCGCGGTGAACCGACCGGCCGGACCAACGGGCTTGTGTCGGATGTGGTGGCCGTGGCCAAGAAGGCCCTGAAGCCCGGCGATGTGCTGGACGGCGAAGGCGGCTTTACCGTCTGGGGCCGGATCGCGCGCGCCGAAGACTCGTTGGCCAAGGGCGGTTTGCCGATCGGACTGGCGCATGGGATGGCCCTGAAACGCCCGGTTCCAGAAGGGCAGATGCTGAGCTGGGACGATGTCGAGGCGACTGACAGCCAAGCCGTGACCATCCGTCGTGCGATGGAAGACCAGGCGCGCACCAAGCTCGCGAACGCGGCCTGAGCAGCAGGCCGACGGCCGCCCCGCGTTCGGTGACGTGGGGCGGCTTGCCGGCCGGACAGCATGCCCCTCGTCGACAGTGGCAACGCGCCGCCGGCCGTTTGACGGCATGGCTCGCTCGGCGGCGGGAACGGCAGGACTGCCGCATCATCGGCGCCGCGATTGATGGGCTGGAGACCGGGAAGGTTAGGATCACAGGCGCGATATGGCTGGTCGGGGCCGAAGCCGGTATCGCCCCCGCAACCGGCCGCGGCGGTCGGTGGACCCGATCGGCAGCAGCGGCCGGATCCGGTCACCAACGCAGTTTATCAGACCATCGGTTATGGCATGCCGTTCCACGGACTTGAGTGGTTGCCATCGGACGAGGACGGTCGGGTGATCAGGCCGGGGGTGAACCATGCACGACGAGCGGTGGCAGGAAAACGATGGCGATGGGGCTGCCGGGACCAGAGCTCCCCCCGCCGCCTCCCTTTTCGGGGCCTTCGAGCGGCCGGCCCAGATTGTCCTTGTGGTCTGCCAGATGCTCCTGGGTCTCGGTCTCGGGCTGACGCTGATTCTGAAGATCTACATGCTGCTGTTCACCGATGGTGTCTGCGCGGCCGACATGGCCACGCTGAGCAACATGATCCGTTGTACGCCGGCGCTGGCCCTGATGGGACAGACGCTGATGCTCGTGGCGGCCTTCCGCCTGGCGGCGCTGCTGTTCTCGCCGCGCTTTGATGCGCTGTTCGAGGCGCTGGCGCTGGCGACCGCCGGAGCCTTGATCCACATCCTGGCAGCCTTGCCGGCCCAGGGACCGGTCTGGCAACAGACCTTGCTGATTGCGGCCCTCGTCGTCGTCGGCGGTGCGCTGGTGTTCGGCCTGCGCAAGGGCGGCCTGTCGCAAGGTGATCGGCCGGATCGCAAATGAACTCCCAAGTGTAAAAAACAGATTGCAGGATACGCGGGCGCACTTCGGGTGATCGGACTCTGAGCCCGCTGCGTCAGGCTTGCAGTTCGGGCGGCCCGTCTCAGGAGCGACGCGGTGCGGACCGAAGTCTATGGGAGGAAATCCGATGAAAACGACATGGATGTGCGGTTTGTCGACGCTCGCCTTGCTGGCTGCGGGGATCACGCATGCCGCGGCGCAGGACGGTACGGAGCCGGTCAAGATCGGCGTTCTGGTGACGCTTGAGGGAACCTACACTGTCCCGGGCCAGGATGGCGTCCGCGGCCTCGAAGCTGCCCTGAAGGCGGCCGATCACAAGGCCGGCGGTCGCGAGATCGAAGTGGTGATCCAGTCCACCGACACCACGCCGGACAGCGCCACGCGCGGCGCCCGCAAGCTGGTCGACCAAGACGGTGTCGACATCGTCATCGGGCCGTTGTCCGGCTCCGAAGGCATCGCGATCCGCGACTATTCCAAGACCCGGCCGGACGTCACCTTCATCAACGGCATCTCCGGCGCCATGGAGACCACCTACGTCACGCCGTCCGAGAACTTCTTTCGCTTCAACATCGACGGCGCGCAGTGGTCGGCGGGTCTGGGTGAATACGTCTTCAACGAGAAGGACTACAAATACGTCGCCACCATCGGCGAGGACTATTCCTTCATCTACACGCAGGTCTTCGGCTTCGTGACCGAGTTCTGCCGGGCCGGCGGCGAGATCACCGACCGGTTCTGGGTGCCGCTGGGCACCAAGGATTTCGGCTCGATCATCGCGGCGCTGCCCGATGACGTGGACGCCATCTATCTGGGCCTGGGCGGCGGCGACGCCGTGAACTTCCTCAACCAGTATCAGCAGGCCGGCGGCCAGGCGAACCTCATCGGTGGCTCGATCATGGTCGACGGATCGGTGTTGTCCTCGGAAGGCAGCGCCAAGCAGGCCCTGATCGGGGTGCCGTCCTCCGGCCCGCAGGCCGACACCTGGGATGATCCGCGCTGGCAGGAATGGGTGAAGCTCTATCAGGACAGCTTCCCCGAGAGCGATCGCTTCCCGACCCCGTCGCTGTTCGCAACCGGCTACTACAATGCCACCAGCGCGGCTCTGCAGTGCCTGAACACGGTCGAGGGCGACCTCTCCGAAGGGCAGACGAAGTTCCGCGACTGCCTGTCGAACCTCAAGCTCGAGGCGCCGAACGGCGACATCACCCTGGACGAGAACCGCCAGGCGATCGGTGCGAACTTCGTGACCGAAGTGGTGGAACTCGACGACGGCACGCTGGCCAACAAGATGGTCCGCAAGGTCGACGACGTGAACCAGACGCTGGGCATCGAGCGGGCCGCGTTCGATGCCATCGGCCTGCCGAGCCGCGACGTTCCGGCCTGTCAGAAGTCCTACTGACGCGAAAGCCAGTGGCCCGGGTGCGCATGCGCCCGGGCCACCGTCTTCCCGATACATCGCATCGGCCGGGGCAATGACGCTCATCACCTATCCCACGCGCGTGCACTTTGCCGACGCCGTTCTCGCCGAGGCCCTGCATTCGGAGATCGAAAGCATGGCGCTGCTCGCGCCGCTGCTGATCGTCCCCGACGCGCCCGGCGCCGCCGAGAGCCGCGAGGTCATCCTGTCGGGCCTGCCGGTCGCAACCGACATCCTGTCCTTCGATCTCGCCGAAACGGCCGATCTGTCGACCGCCGCGGTGGCGCTGTGCGAGCAGTTCGCCGGCCAGCGCGTCGACACCATCATCGCCTTCGGGGCGGCGCGGGCGATCGAGCTCGGCCGCAAGGCCCGCAAGATGCTGTCGCAATTCGGGCCACGGCCCAAGCTTTACGCCGTGCCGGGGATCGACGGCCTGCCCGATCCGTGCCGACGCAATGTCGAGAGCTGGCGCAGCGGCCTGCCCGACGTTCTGATCTGCGACCCGACCCTGATCCTCTCGGCCGGTGCCGAGGACAATCTGCGCTCAGCCCTGCGCAGCCTCGTGCGCAGCCTCGAATCCTATCTGGCCTCCACCTACAATCCGACCGCCGATGGCATGGCGCTCGACGCCTTCAGCCGCAGCGTCGCCAATCTGCCGCGGCTCGCGGCGGCCCCCGACGTTACGGTCAGCCGCGAGCTGATGGCCGCCGGCCTGAATGCCGCACTGAGCCAGCAGAAGGGACTGGGCCCGGCACAGATGCTGGCGGTGGTGCTCGCCGCGCAGCATTCCGGCCTCGACGCGCTGGCCGCCGCGCGGCTGCTTTTGCCGGGCGCGTTGGCGGCGATGGAGGCCGAAGTGGAGCGCACCGATCTCCTGGGCCGGATGATCGGTGCCGGCGACGACCGGGGCGCGGGCGACGCGACGGAGCGGCTGTCGGCCTATCTCGGCGCGATCCCGAGCCTCGCGCCGCGCCTCTCGGATCTCGGTCTGACGCCGGACGATCTCGACGAGGCGGTGTTCCAGGCCGAGCGCGCCGACATCCTGCCGAAAGGCGCCGCCCGCACGGTACTGGAGGGGGTCTTTTGAAGCCGTTGCTGATCGGCGGGGAATGGGTCACGACCTCCCACGCTTTGCCCAATGTGAACCCGTCCGACGTCTCCGACATCGTCGATGTCCATGCCCAGGCCGGTCGGTCCGAAGCCGAGGCCGCCATCGCCGCGGCGAGCGCCGCCGCTCCCGCCTGGGGTCGCACCGATCCCCAGACCCGGTCCGACATCCTGCACCGGGCCGGCGAGGAGGTGCTGCGCCGGTCCGACGAGCTCGGCCGCCTGCTGGCCCGCGAAGAGGGCAAGGTGCTGCGTGATGCCATCGCCGAAGTGGCGCGGGCCGGTCGCATCCTGCGCTATTTCGCCGGTGAGCCGCTGCGCACCGGCGGCCAGTTCCTGCCGTCGGTCCGTCCCGGCGTGAATATCGAGATCACCCGCGAGCCGGTGAACGTCGTCGGCATCATCACGCCGTGGAACTTCCCGATGGCAATCCCGGCCTGGAAGATCGCGCCGGCGCTGGCCTGGGGCAATACGGTGGTGTTCAAGCCTGCCGAGCTGGCGCCCGGTTGCGCCTGGGCGCTGGCCGATATCCTGCAGCGGGCCGGATTGCCGGCCGGCGTCCTGAATCTGTTGACCGGTCCCGGCTCCGTCGTCGGGCAGACGATGCTGGACGACGCCCGCGTCGATGCGATCAGCTTCACCGGCTCGCAGTCAACCGGCGCGCGGGTCATGGCCGCCAGCGCGCCGTTGCAGCGCAAGGTGCAGCTGGAAATGGGCGGCAAGAACCCGCTCGTCGTCCTCGACGACGCCGATCTCGACCGGGCTGTCGCCGCGGCGGTGGACGGCGCCTATTTCTCGACCGGGCAGCGCTGCACCGCCTCGTCGCGGCTGATCGTGACCGAGCGCATCCACGACCGATTCGTCAGCGCAGTCGCCGAGCGCCTCTCCGGGCTGCGCACCGGCCACGCGCTGGAGGAAAGCACCGACATCGGTCCGGTCGTCGACGAAGCGCAGCTTCGCATCGACGAGGCGGCCATCGCCCGCGCCCGCGCCCAGGGCGGCAGCCTGCGGGTCGGGGGAGACCGGGTGACGCAGGCGACCGAAGGCTTCTTCCTGTCGCCGGCCCTGATCACCGAAACGACCAGCGACATGGCCATCAATCGCGAGGAGGTGTTCGGTCCCGTCGCCTCCGTCATCCGGGTGCGCGACTATGACGAGGCGCTGGCGACCGCCAACGATACCGACTTCGGGCTGTGCGCCGGAATCTGTACCGAGAGCCTGAAATACGCCAGCGATTTCAAGTGCAACGCGCGCGCCGGGATGGTCATGGTCAATCTGCCGACCGCCGGCGTCGACTATCACGTGCCGTTCGGCGGGACGCGGGCGTCGAGCTTCGGGCCGCGCGAACAGGGGGCCTTCGCAGCGGAATTCTACAGCACCGTTAAGACGGCCTACACCGCCTCTTAGGCACGTTTGAAGCACTCGCGACCGACATGCGCTGTATACCGCAAAGTCTGTTTCTTTGTTCTTCGAACTTGTCTGGCCGGGCGGAACATGGCCCGATAATTGGCCGGTCGAAGCGGAGGGAGAAGCCGCGCGGCCGTCGTTGATCGGGAGGATCACGAAATGAGCCATGCAATCGCGGTGTGTCACGGCGCCTTCGGCCGTGCCGCGCTGTACGAGCTTGATCGCACCATCACCACCCATGCCCATCGCGAGGGGCATCTGGTGTTCTATGTCGGCGGCGATGCCGCCAGCCTGATGGTGCACAATACACGCAGCGACCTGACACCCGGTCATGCCGTCGCGGTCAGCCCGTGGGAGCCGCACTCCTTCCACGTGCCGGAAGGCCGGATCAATATCTGCCTCGTTCTCTACATCAAGCCGATGTGGTTCCTGGAAAACAGCGACATGGCGGAGTTCTCGCTGTCCTTCGGCCGGTCGCGGCTGACCCTTAACCAGATGCAGCGCGAATTGCTGACCCGGATCACCGTCCTGTTGATGGGCAACGAGAACGCCATGGCGTTCGACGAATTGCTGTTCACCCTGACGCAGGAGTGCTTCAGCCTGTCCTGGGACCAGCGCCACGGCCGGCGCCCTTCGGCCCTGCGCCGGTTCTCCGACTTTCGCGTGCGACGCTCGCTGCGGTTGATCCAGGAGAAGGTTGGCGAAGAGATGCCGATCGACGAGGTCGCTCGCTCCGTCGGCCTGTCGCGCCCGCATTTCTTCAAGCTGTTCAAGCAGTTCATGGGCGTGACACCGAATGTCTACATTAACACGCTGCGCTCCGAAAACGCCATTTCGGACCTTCTGAGCACACCCAAATCGGTGACCGACATCGCCTTTGATCTCGGCTTTTCCAGCCAGGCGAGCTTTACCCGGTTCTTCTCCTCCAATGTCGGCATCGCGCCGAGCGAATACCGCCGGGTGGCGCATGTGACGTCGGGCGCTTTTCCGATGATGGGGGACCGCACCAGACTATCGGGTATGCCGCCGAGCCCCCGCCCGAACTAGCATCTGTCCCTGAAGAGCCATTGGCTCGGGGGAGATGAGCCGTGATCTTTGTGACGCGACCTGAGGTTTGCCAGGTACGGACCGGCCGGGGGGCCGGCACGTGAGGGTCTTTGCGACCCGGCATCCGATCTGGACCGCGATCCTGGCGATCGTGGCGGTCGTCCTTCTGTGGGCGATCTTCGCCGTCTGGCCCGAGGGCCTCGAAGACGTCATCGGTCGCAAGAAGATCTTCCTCAACGCGCTGTTCAACGGCGTCACCCTCGGCGGGCTCTACTTCCTTGTCGCGTCGGGCTTCACCCTGATCTTCGGCCTGATGCGCAACGTCAATCTCGCCCATGGCTCGCTCTATCTGATCGGCGGCTATGTCGGCTTCTACACCGCCGACATCACCGGCTGGTGGCTGCTGGCCTTCCCGGTGGCCTTCATCATTGTCGGCCTGATCGGCGTTTTGATGCAGATCTTCGTCTTCCGCCGGATGGAGGGCGAGGATCTGCGCCAGACCCTCGTGACCATTGGCATCTCGATCGTGCTGGCCGACCTGATGCTGTGGAGCTTCGGCGGCGATTTCTACAACATCACCCCGCCGCAATGGCTGTCCGGGCCGCTCGATACCTTCTTCACCACCGGCTACGACCGGCGCGGTGAACTGATCTTCCTGCGCTATCCCTCCGTGCGCATCGTCATCTTCCTCGCCGCTGTGGTCGTCGGCCTCGCCATGTGGCTGATGCTCAACCGGACCCGGATCGGCATGCTGGTGCGTGCCGGCGTCGACGATCGCGACATGCTGTCGGCGACCGGCGTGCGCATTCAGCTCGTCTTTGCCTGCGTCTTCGCCTTCGGGGCCGGCCTTGCCGGGGTCGCGGGGGTGGTGGGCGGCACCTTCCAGTCGGTCGCGCCGGGCGAGGACACGCGGTTTCTCCTTGCCTCCCTCGTCGTCGTCATCGTCGGCGGCATGGGTTCGATCCCCGGCGCCGCCCTCGGCGCCCTGCTGATCGGCATGGCCGAGCAGTTCGGCTCGGTCTACTTTCCGACCTACGCGGTGGTGCTGACCTTCCTGATCATGGTCGTGGTGCTGGCCTTCCGCCCCTACGGCCTCCTGGGGCGCGCCTAGATGGTGGCGATCGACAGGCCCTCCGTCACGGCGCGGCCCTCGGGCCTCGAGCGGGTGCCCGCGGCCTACTGGGTGGTCGGGCTGCTGCTTCTGGTGATGCCGGCCTTCGCCTCGGGCTTCTTCCTGTTCCAGATCATGGGCTGGGCCTTCGTCCTCGGCCTCATCGCCCTGAGCCTGATGTTCCTCGCCGGCTATGGCGGCATGGTCAGCCTGGCTCAGATGTCCTTCGCCGGACTGGCCGGCTACCTCGTCGCGATCTTCGGCGTGAGCGGTGTCAGCGCGGTCTCGCAGGGCTGGCCATGGTGGGTGGTGATCCCGCTGGCTCTGGCGATCACCATGCTGTTCTCCACCGCCGTCGGCTGGCTCGCCGTGCGGACCGAGGGCATCTACACGATCATGATCACCCTCGCCATCGCGGCGGCATTCTTCTACTTCACCCGTCAGAACTACGACGTCTTCAACGGCTTCTCGGGCTTCAACTCGGTGCTGCCGCCGCAGCTGTTCGGGGTGAACTGGCGCGAGGCGGTGCCGTTCTACTATCTGTCGCTGTTCTGGGCGGCAGTGGGCTATTTCGCCGTTCTCTATATCAGCCGCGCGCCCTTCGGCCTGGCGCTGCAGGGCGTGCGTGACAATCCGCGGCGGATGGCAGCGCTCGGCTACAACGTCACCGCGCACCGGGTCGCAGCCTACGCCTTTGCCGGGCTGATCGCCGGCGTCGGCGGCATCCTGCTGACCTGGCAGAGCCAGCAGATCTCGCCCGGCACAGTCGGCATCCAGCCGGCCATCGACATCCTCGTCATCGCCGTCGTCGGCGGATTGCGCCATCCGATCGGAGCCTTCATCGGCGCGCTGATCTACGTGCTTCTGAAGACCTTCTCCACCGATGTCCTGATCTCGCTCGGCCTCTCCGGCGAACGCTTCCAGCTTCTGGTCGGCATCGGCTTTCTGGTCGTCGTGTTCTTCTCGCCCGACGGGTTCCTCGGCATGTGGGACAAGTTCCGTGAGAGCCGCAATCGCGATCCGCTGACCGGCACCGACCGGAGGCAGGCGCCATGAGCGCCACCGCACCCTCGCGCGGCGCCAGCGCCGACTACGCGCTCGAACTGCGCGGCGTCTCGAAACGCTTCGGCGCCCTGGAGGCGCTGGGCGGCATCGATCTGAAGGTCCGTCCCGGCGAGCGCCACGCGGTGCTTGGCTCGAACGGCGCCGGCAAGACCACCCTGTTCAACTGCATCACCGGCGATTTTCCGCCGACCACCGGCGCCATCCGCTTCTTCGGCGAGGACGTGACCGAGTTTCCCGCCCAGGAGCGGATCCGGCGCGGCCTGCGGCGCACCTATCAGATCTCGCTGCTGTTCAGCGGGTTGAGTGTCCGCGACAATGTCTATCTGGCCTGCCGCGGTGTCTCGCGCGGCCGGTTCTCGTTCCGCCGGCCGGGCAATCGCGACGCGCTGGTGGCGACCGCCGAGGATCTCGTGCGCACGGTCAATCTGGGCGACGTGATGGACCAGACGGTGGCCGATCTCAGCTACGGCCAGCAGCGCCAGCTGGAGATCGCCATGGCGCTGTCGGGGGCGCCGCGCTTCATCCTGTTCGACGAGCCCGCCGCCGGCCTGTCGCCGACCGAGCGGCGCGAACTGATCGGCATCCTGACCGGCCTGCCGGGCCATGTCGGCTTCATCATCATCGAGCACGACATGGACGTCGCCCTCAGGGTCAGCGAGCGGGTCACGATGATGCACAACGGCCGCGTCTTCAAGGAAGGCAAGCCGGCCGAGATCGAGGACGATCCCGAAGTCCAGGCGCTGTATCTCGGAGGCGGGCATGGCTGAGGGCACGCCCATTCTCGAGGTCCGCGACCTCAACGTCTATTACGGCCACAGCCACGCGCTGCAGGGTGTGAACCTGCGCATCGGCGGCGGCATCCTGTCGGTCGTCGGCCGAAACGGCATGGGCAAGACGACCCTGTGCAAGGCGATCATGGGCCTGGTGCCGGTGCGCGCCGGGTCGATCGCGCTGGCCGGGCAGGCCATCGCCGGCCGCACGCCGGCCGAGATTGCCCGCCTAGGGGTCGGCTACGTGCCGCAGGGGCGCCGCTTGTGGCGCTCGCTGACGGTCGACGAGCATCTGCAACTCGCCGCGACCAAGGGCGGCGCCTGGACGCCCGAGCGCATCTATTCGGTGTTTCCGCGCCTGGCCGAGCGCCGCAGCAATGGCGGCGGGCAATTGTCCGGCGGCGAACAGCAGATGCTCGCCATCGGCCGGGCGCTGCTCCTCAACCCCCGCCTTCTGGTGATGGACGAGCCGACCGAGGGCCTTGCCCCGGTGATCGTCAACCAGGTCGCCGAAATGCTGGTGCGGCTCGGACAGGAAGGCGACATCGACGTCCTGGTGATCGAGCAGAATATCGGCGTCGCCTGTTCCGTCGCCGACCGCGTCGCGATCATGATCAATGGTAAGGTCGACCGGGTGATGGAGGCGAGCGTGCTCGCCGCCGACCGCGACCTGCAGCAGGCGCTTCTCGGCGTTGGCCGCCATGCCCATGACGAGACGCCGGGGCCCGATGCGCCGCGCCGCGAGGCCGCGACGCCGGCGGAAAGCGGCCCTGTCCGCGTCTATCTGTCCAATCCGAAGCTCCCGACCCGCTGGTCGGCGAACGTGCCGGTCCATGTCATCGAACGTGCGGCGCGCACCGTCACGACGCCGGCCGAGACCCCGGCCACCGCAGGCCGCCCGATGGCGCCCGCCGCGACGCGGGGCGGGACCGTCTATGTCTGCGGGACGCTCGACACCAAGGGTGCCGAGCTGCGCTACATGCGCGACATCGTCAAGGCCGCCGGCCTGCGCGTCGCCATGGTCGACCTGTCCACCAGCGGCAAGCCGTCGGGCGCCGACACGCCGCCCAATGTCGTGGCGGGCCATCATCCGCGCGGCGCGGCCGGCGTCTTCACCGGCGACCGGGGCAGTGCCGTGGCCGGCATGACCCTTGCCTTCGAGCGCTGGATGCAGGCCCAGACCGATGTCGCCGGTCTTCTGGCGGCCGGCGGATCGGGCGGCACGGCCCTGGTGGCGCCGGCCTTCCGCAGCCTTCCCGTCGGCGTGCCCAAGCTCGTCGTCTCGACCGTCGCCTCCGGCAACACCGCGCAATATGTCGGCGCCTCCGACATCACCCTGATGCCGTCCGTCGCCGACGTGCAGGGGCTCAACACAATCACCCGGCAGGTTCTGGCCAACGCCGCCAACGCGGTCGCCGGCATGGTGAAGGCGCGGGCGAGCGCGGCCCCGGCAGCCGACCGCCCGACCGTGGGCCTGACCATGTTCGGGGTCACGACGACCTGCGTCCAAGCCGTCGTGAAGGAGCTGGAGGCCGATTATGACTGCCTCGTCTTCCACGCCACCGGCACCGGCGGACGGGCGATGGAAAAGCTCGTGGCGAGCGGCATGCTGGGCGCGGTCCTCGACCTGACCACCACCGAGATCTGCGACATGGTCGCCGGGGGCGTCTTCGCGGCCGACGAAACCCGGTTCGACGCGATGATCGCCAGCGGGCAGCCCTATATCGGCGCCTGCGGCGCCCTCGACATGGTCAATTTCAACGCCCCCGAGACGGTGCCCGAGCGCTATCGCGACCGGCTGTTCTACGAGCACAATCCGCAGATCACCCTGATGCGGACGACGCCGGCGGAAAACGCCGAGATGGGCCGCTTCATCGGCGAGAAGCTCAACCGCATGAACGGTCCGGTGCGGTTCTACCTGCCCGAGGACGGCGTCTCCGCGCTCGATGCCCCCGGCCAGCCCTTCTGGGACCCGGCCGCCGACCGCGCGCTGTTCGCCGCGCTGGAAGAGACGGTGCGCCAGACCGCGTCCCGCAAGCTCGTCCGCGTCCCCCACAACATCAACGACCCGGCCTTCGCGGCGGAGATCCTGCGCAGCTTCCGCAGCCTGCATTCGCGCCCGCAAAGCCCGTCGAAACTGTCCCGGAGAGCCTGATCATGCACGACCGCCAGACCCTGATGACGAGATTTCGCGCCATGCGCGACGCGGGCGAGCCCATCGTCGGCGGCGGTGCCGGCACCGGGCTGTCGGCCAAATGCGAGGAGGCCGGCGGCATCGACCTCATCGTCATCTACAATTCCGGCCGGTTCCGCATGGCCGGGCGCGGCTCGCTGGCCGGCCTGATGCCCTATGGCGACGCCAATGCCATCGTCTTGGAGATGGGCAACGAGGTCCTGCCGGTGGTCAAGCGCACGCCGGTTCTGGCCGGCGTCTGCGCCACCGACCCGTTCCGGATGATGGACCGCTTCCTCGACCAGGTGAAGGCGGCGGGCTTTTCCGGCGTCCAGAACTTTCCGACCGTCGGCCTGATCGACGGCAGCTTCCGCGCCAATCTCGAAGAGACCGGCATGTCCTACGCGCTGGAGGTCGAGATGATCCGCCTGGCCAATGCGCGGGACATGCTGACCACCCCTTACGTCTTCTGCGAGGACGACGCCCGCGCCATGGCGGCGGCCGGCGCCGACATCATCGTCGTGCATCTGGGCCTGACCACCGGCGGCGCGATCGGCGCGGAAACCGGCGTGGCGCTGCAGGACGCGCCGGCAGTGACCGACCGGCTGGCGAAAGCCGCCCTGGAGGTCAATCCGGACGTGCTGGTCCTCGTCCATGGCGGCCCGGTCGCCCAGCCCGAGGACGCCGAATACGTCCTCGCCAACACCACCAATTGCCACGGCTTCTACGGCGCCTCCTCGATGGAGCGGCTGCCGACGGAAATCGCGCTCACCGAACAGACGCGACGGTTCAAGATGATCGGCCGCAAGGCCGAAGCGGGGAGGGATCAGTAATGACCGGCGAACTCATCGGACAACTCATCCTGTGGCTTATCCTGGCCGTCATCGTCGTGTTCATCCTCTACTGGGTGATGAACTGGCTCTACCGGCGGTCGACCAAGGAAATCGCCTTCGTGCGGACCGGTTTCCTCGGCGAGAAGGTGGTCATCGACGGCGGCGCCTTCGTCTGGCCGATCGTCCACGACATCACCCCCGTCAACATGAACTCGATGGACCTCAACATCACGCGCGAGCGTGAGCGGGCCCTGATCACCAAGGACCGGATGCGGATCGACGTGGAGGCGTCCTTCTATGTGCGGGTCGCCCAGACCAGGGAGGGCGTGACGCTCGCCGCCTCGACGCTGGGCCGACGCACGCTGGAGCCCGAACGCATCCATCAGCTGCTGGAGGGCAAGTTCGTCTCGGCGCTGCGCACCGTCGCGGCGGAGATGACGATCGAGGAACTGCACGAGCATCGCGGCGACTATGTGCGCCGGGTCATCGCCACCGCGCAGGAGGGGCTCGACAAGAACGGGCTGGAACTGGAAAGCGTCGCGATTCTCGACATCGACCAGACCGAGATCGAGTTCTTCAATCCCTCGAACCGCTTCGACGCCGAGGGTCTGACGAGCGTCATCGAGGCGATCGAGAGCCGCCGCAAGATGCGCAACGACATCGAGCAGGAGACTTCCCTGCTGATCCGCGCCCGCAATCTGGAGGCCGAGAAGCAGTCGCTGGGGATCGAGCGTGACAGCGAGAACGCCCGGCTGGAGCAGGAGCGCGAGATCGAGTTCCGCCGCGCCCAGCAGCGCGCCGACCTGGCCCGTGAACGCTCCGAGCGCGAGAAGGAGGGCGAGGAGGCTACCCTCCTGAACCGCGAGGCCATCGAGAAGGCCCGCATCTCCAACGAGCGCAGCATCGCCGAGGCGCGCATCGCGTCGGAACAGACGATCCGCCAGCACGAGATCGAGCGAGCCCGCATCATCGACGAAGCGGAGATCACGACCCGCGAGGCCATCGAAAAGGCCCGCATCCAGCAGGAGCGCGTCCTGTCGGAAACCCGCATCACCTCGACGCGCGATACCGACGCCGCCGAGATCGCGGCGCGCGAAGCCATCGAGAAGGCCCGCATCGCCCAGGAGCGCGAGCTGACCCGCGCCCGCATCGAGAAGGACCAGGACACCCAGTCCAACGAGATCGCCCGCAAGCGCGCCGTGGACGAGGCCGAGATCAGCGCGAAGGAGAGCGTCGAAAAGGCCCGCATCGCACAGGAGAACGAGGTCAGCGAGGCCCGCATCTCGCTGGAACGCGCGACGCGGGAACGCGAGATCGCCCGCAATCTGGCCATCGAGGAGGCCGAGATCGCCGCCCGCGAAGCGGCCGAGAAGCTGCGCATCATCCAGGAACGCGCCGTCAGCGCCGCCCGCATCGCCTCCGACCGCGAGACCCGCTCGCTGGAGATCGAGCGCAAGAAGGCGCTGGAAGAGGCCGAGATCGCGTCGCAGCAGGCGACCGAGGCCGCCAAGATCGCCCGCGAGAAGACCCTTGCCGCCGAGAGGATCGCCTCCGAACAGGAGACCCGCGCGCTGGAGATCGCCCGCCGCCGCCTGCTCGACGCCGCCGAGATCGAGGCCGCCGAGGCGACCGCGAAGGAGCGTATCGGACAGGAGGAACGGGTTCGCGGCCTGGAGATCGCCCGCAACCGCGCCATCGACGAAGCCGAGATCGCGTCGCGCGAGGCGGTGGAGAAGGCCCGGATTGCCACCGAGGCCCGCACCTCGGTCGAGCGGATCGAGAGCGAGGAGCGCACCAAGGAGCGCGATCTGGCCCGCGAACAAGCGGTGGCCTTTGCCGACACCGCCAAGCAGGAGGCCGTCGAGGCCAAGCGCATCGCCAAGGAGAAGAAGCTCGCGGCCGAGCGCATCGCCTACGAGCAGGACATGCGCGAGCGCGAGATCGCTCGCAACCGCGCCGTGGACGTTGCCAGCGTGACCGCGCAGGAGGCGATCGCCAACGCGCGGATCGCCGAGGAGAAGCGCACCCGCGCCGCCGCCATCGACCGCGACACGGAAATCCGCTCCCGCGAGATCGAGCACCAGGAGGCCATCGAGGCCGCCGAGATCAGTTCGCGCCGCCTGGTCGAGGGCCAGCGGATCGAGAAGGAGGCGGAGACCACGGCCGAGAAGATCGCCCGCGACCGCCGCATCCGCGAGCTGGAGATCGAGCGCAACAAGGCGATGGATGCCGCGCAGATCGCTGCCGACGAGGCGATCGAGGCCGCCCGGGTCTCCAAGGCCAAGACGGTCGATGCCGAGAAGATCCTTGCCGAGCAGGATCTCGATTCCCGCAAGCTCGAGCGCCGCAAGGTGCTGGAGCAGCTCGAGATCGCCCGCATGCAGGCGTTGCGCGAGGCGGAGATCGCCAGCCAGGAAGAGGTCGAACGCGCCAAGATCGCCTCGGAGCGGGGGCTCGACGATGCCCGCATCGGGCACCAGGCCGAGCGTCGCAAGCTGGAGATCGCCCGCGAACGGGCTGTCGAGGAAGCGACGATGGAAAAGACCATCGCGCTCTATCGCAAGTCGCTGGATGAGAGCGCCGCCGCGGTCGAGGCGGAGAACGCCCGCGCCCGCGCCGTCGAGGCCAGCGAGAAGGTCAAGACCACGGCCGAGAGCGAGGTGGCACGACGTGCCAAGACGGTCGGCGTGACCGGCGCCGAGCTGGAAGCCGAGCGCAAGCGCATCGGCGCCGAGGCCGAGAAGATCCGTGCCGCGGTCGAGGCCGAGGCGCAGAAGCTGATCAACGAGGCCGAGAACGTCCTCACCGACGGCGCCCGCGCCAGCCTGTTCAAGCGCAAGATGCTGGAGCATGTGGAGGGCATCGTGGCGGCCAGCGTCAAGCCGCTGGAGAAGATCAACGACATCCGCATCATGCAGCTCGGCGGGTCGGGAACACAGGGTCTCGACTGGGCGAATGGCGGCGGCAGCGGCAATGGCGCCAGTGGTGGTGGCGGCGGCGGACAGGGTCCGAGCCCGACGGACGAGGTGATGAACTCGGCCCTGCGCTACCGCGTCCAGGCGCCCTTCGTCGACAGCCTCCTGTCCGACATCGGCATCGACGGGTCGAACATCGCCAAGTCCGACATCTTCCGCAACGCCTCCGACATGACCCGCGCGGCGTCGGAAGCGGCGCGGGCCAAGGCGCCGAAGGTCGCCGCCGACAAGAAGGAGGGCCGCTGACATGGCGAGGGTCTATGTCAGCTCTGTCATTCCGGCCGAGGCGTCCCGCGTGTGGGAGCGGATCCGCGACTTCAACGCGCTGCCGAAATGGCATCCGCGCATCCGCGACAGCCGCATCGAGGACGCCCTGCCGTCCGACAAGATCGGCTGCATCCGCAGCTTCCACCTGCAGAGCGGCGACAACATCAGGGAGCAGCTCGTCGGCATGTCGGATTACGACCTGTTCGTCACCTACGTCATGCTCGACGGCCCGCAGCCCTGGTCGGACTACATGGCGACGCTGCGCCTGACGCCGGTCACCGACACCGGGCACTGCTTCGCCGAATGGTCGGCCGAATTCAGCTGCGATCCCAGGGACGAGAGCGATCTCGTCACCGGCACCGGCCGCAACGTGTTCCAGGGCGGTTTCGACGCGCTCAAGCGGCATTTCGGAGGCTAGGCGGCGCTCATGGTTCACGTCGTTCGCAGCACCGTTCTGGAGGCGCCGGTCGAGGCGGTCTGGGAGATCGTGCGCGATTTCAACGGCCACGACCGCTGGCACCCGGTGGTGGCGACCAGCCAGGTCGAGCGCGGCCGCGTGACCGACCAGGTGGGGGCCGTCCGCCGCTTCCGGCTCGAGACCGGCGAGGAGCTGCGCGAGCAATTGCTGACCCTGTCGGATGCCGAGATGTCGATGACCTACTGCCTGCTCGATACGCCGATCCCGCTGCTCAACTACGTCGCCCATATCCGGCTGTCCCCGGTCACCGATGGCGACGCCACCTTCTGGCACTGGGAAAGCCGTTTCGACACGCCGAAGGGCCGGGAGGCCGAGCTGGGGGCCGCGGTCGGCGACGGCATCTATGTCGCCGGCTTCGAGGCGATCCGAACCGAGCTGGGGGCCTGACATGCTGAGCGTTCAGACCTGCGCGACACTTGACGAGGCAGCCCGGCAGATGGGCGATCGCACGCGCTTTCTGGCCGGCGGCACGCTGGTGATGCGCGGCGTGAATTACGCCGATCCGTCCTTCGACCGGATCGTGCGGGCCCGCACCATGCCGTGCGAGATCCGCTCCGACGACACCGGCCTCAGGATCGGTGCCGGCGCCACCATGGCCGATCTTCTCGCCGCACGCGACGCCGAGATCCTGCATCCGGTGGCCCGGATGATCGGCGGGCCTGCGGTCCGCAACATGGCGACGGTGGGCGGCAATCTCTTCGCGGCGCATCCCTATGGCGACTTGGCCACCGCGCTGCTGGCGCTGGATGCGCGGGTCGAGATGGCCGGCGGTGCCACCGAGCCGATGGAAACCTTCCTCGCCGGCCGCGACCGCCAGCGCGGACTGGTGACGGCGGTCATCCTGCCGCGCGTCACGGCGTCGGAATTCCGCTGGGCCAAGATCAGCCGGGTCAAGCCGAAGGGCGTGTCGATGCTGTCCATTGCCGCCTGGCTGCAGGGTGGCAGCCGCATCACCGACGCGCGGATCGCCTTCGGCGGCATGGGGCCGACCCCGCTGCGCGCCAAAGCGGCGGAACGGGCGTTGCGGGACCGCACACTGGACCCGGCCGGCATCGAGGGTGCGCTCGCCGCCTGTCTCGACGGGCTGGCCCCGGCCGACGACGCGCTGGCGAGCGAATGGTACCGACGCGAGGTCGCCCCGGTGCATCTGCGGCGCCTGTTGCTGAGGGAGGCGCGCTGATGGCCAAGACACCCGTCCGATTCACATTGAACGACGCCGAGGCCGCGCTGTTCGTCGACGAAGGCGCCAATCTGATCGACGTCCTGCGGCGCGGCGCCGGCGATCTGTCGCCCAAGCAGGGCTGCGCCCAGGGGACCTGCGGCGCCTGCACCGTGCTGATCGACGGCCAGCCGCATCTGGCCTGCCTGACACTGGCCGAAACCGTCGAAGGGCGGCGTATCGACACGACCGGCGGACTGGCCGGCGGGCCGCAGCTCCACCCGCTCCAGACGGCCTTCATGGAAGAATTCGCCGCCCAGTGCGGCTTCTGCACCAGCGGCATGCTGATGGCCGCCAAGGCGTTGCTCGACCGGCAGCCCAGCCCCAGTCGCGACGAGGTGGCCGAGGCGATCTCCGGCAATCTGTGCCGCTGCACCGGATACGAACCCATCATCGACGCGGTCATGAGGGCGAGCCAGCGGATGAGGGGCGCGGCATGACCAGCATCGAGTTCCGCAAGGACCTGTTCGCCGACGAACGCGACGACACGCTGAAGGAGATCGGCCAGCCGACTATCCGGCAGGACATTCTCGGCCATGTCACCGGGCGCACGCCCTATTACGACGACCATCTGTTCGACGGCCTGTTGCATATGCGCGCCGTCCGCTCGCCCCACCACCATGCGCGCATCCGCTCGATCGATACGCGTGAGGCCGAGCGGATGCCGGGCGTGCGCCGCGTCGCCACCGCCAGGGACGTGCCGAACAACCTCAACACGCTGCTCTCGCTGATCAATTTCGGCAAGGACGACGAGCCGCTCTGCGCCCACGACAAGGTCCGCTACAAGGGCGAGACGGTGGCCTGGGTGATCGCCGACACCGAACGCCTGGCGCGCGAGGCGGTGGCCCAGGTGCGGGTGGACTACGAGGTGCTGCCCCATGTCCTCGATCCCGAGGAGGCGCTGAAGCCCGGCGCGCCGGTGGTCAACGAGGTCTATCCCAACAACAGTTTCGATTATCACGAGCGCTACGATCACCAGAAACTGCGCTTCGGCGACGTGAACGCGGCCTTCGCCCGCGCCGACCATATTGTCGAGGCAGAGTACCAGATGTCGCCGATCGAGCAGGCGCCGATCGAGACCTGCGGGGCCATCGCAGCGCCCGAACAGAACGACCGCTATGTCTGCTACACCAACACGCAGGCGCTGTTCTTCTCGCTCGGCACCACGGCCAAGCTCCTCGACATCCCGTCCTCGCGCCTGCATTTCATCGGCGGCACGGCCGGCGGCGGCTTCGGCGGCAAGGTCGACAGCATTGTCGAGCCGACCGCCGTCCTCGGCGCGATCCTGACCGGGCGGCCGGTGCGCTTTGCCTGGGACCGGGAAGAGGAGATGCAGGTCGGCGCGCCGCGCGGCGCCGAGCGCTGGCGGCTCAAGGACGGCGTGATGGCCGACGGGCGCATCGTCGCGCGCGAGTTCACCGGCTTCTTCGACAGCGGCGCCTATACGCGCCTGTCCTCCTACGCCATCGTCAAGGGCACCGGGCATCTGCCGGGCCCCTATTTCATCCCCAATGTGGCGGCCAACGTCTATTGCTGTGTGACCAACCGCACCCCGGCGACGGCGATGCGGGGCTTCGGCATCACGGCGGTGGATTTTGCCATCGAATGCCAGATGGACCGGGTCGCCGAGGCCGTCGGCATGGACCCGATCGAGCTGCGCATCCTCAACGCCTATCGCGACGGCGACATGAAGGCGCATCGGCGCAAGGCCAAGAACACCGCGCTGATCGAATGCTGCCAGGTGGCGGCGGGCAAGGCGCAATGGCCGCTGTCCGGGGAGGCGATGGCGCAATCGTCGCTGACGGGCGGCGGCACGCCGGAGCGGGTGGCGATCCCCGAGACGGTGACCGACGACGAGGGCCGGATCGGCGAGCGCCGGGCTGGGCGCACGGCCTCGACTGCGCCTTCGCGAAACGGCCGTGGCCGGGTGCCGTCCGGCCAGCATGGCGCAACCATCGTCGCGGCGCCGCCCCAGAACCCCGACATGCAGATCGAGGCGGACCGCATCGGCCACCGGATGGGCAGCGAGACGCCCCCCTCCGCAATGGGCCCGGCCTCCGGCGCCGCACAGCCTTCCGCGCCCTATCGGCCGGCGTCCCAGACCGGCGGCAGCATCGTGCCGCCCCGGCCGACACCGCCCCCAGCCGCGCCCCCACCTGCTGCGCCGTCTGTGCCGCCATCTGCTCCGCCGCCCGCGTCACCGTCCTACGGTACGCAGCCGCCGTCTGCCCCGCCGCCTGCAGCGACCCCCGGGGCGCCGCACGACGCGCCGTACCAGCGGCCAGCGGCGCCAGAGCCAGAGCCCTATCGGCCGGACAAGCCGTTTTCGCGCGGGACGCGCCGTCCCGGCAGTTCGCCCTTCCTGTCCGGCACGCGGAGGCGATGACATGACCATTCACAAGGGCAGGGGCTTTGCCTGCATCAACTATCCGATCGGCATGAATCTCGGCGGCGACCCGTCGCAGGCGCTGGTCCATTCGACGCCGGACGGCAAGTTCATGGTGGCGCTGTCCGCCATCGATCTCGGCCAGGGAATGAAATCCGTGTCGCGCCAGATCGCCGCCGAAACCCTCGGCGTGCCGATCGAAGACGTTTATGTCGACACCGCCGACAGTGACACCGGCCCGCACGACATGGGATCCTTCGCCTCGCGCGGCACGCACCGGGTCGGCAATGCAGTGATCCGGGCGAGCGCCGAGGCGCGGCGGCAGATGCTCGAGGCGGCGGCCGAGGAGATGGAGGTCGATGCCGGCGACCTGACGACCGACGGCAAGGGCAACATCCACGTCAAGGGCGCGCCGGGCCGCGCGATCACCGTGGCCGAGACGGCCATCGCCGCGCAGTTCAAACAGGGCCGCACCCTGTCGGGACGCGGCATCTTCCTGATCCCGCCGTCCAGCGCCGACCCCGAGACCGGCGAGATGACGCCGGTGACCTGTTTCGCCCATGCGGCCCTCATCATCGATCTGGAGGTCGACGACGAGACCGGCGAGGTCGAAGTGAAGGAGATCAACTCCGCCTACGAGGTGGGGCGTGCGCTCAATCCGAAACTGGTCGAGCAGCAGCTGATCGGCGGCGCGTGGATGGGCGTCAGCCACACGCTCTACGAGACCACCGAGCCCTATTATCCCGACCGCCGGCACGGGGCGACGGACTTCAACCATTATCTGATGCCGGGGCCCGCCCAAGTCGTGCCCCACCACATTGCCGTCCTGGAACGCCCCGCCGAGGATGCGCCCTTCGGCGGCAAGGGGCCGGGCGAGATGTGCGCCAATCCGGTGCTGCCCGGCATCGCCAATGCTATCTACGACGCGATCGGCCTGCGCTGCGACACGCTGCCGATCACGCCGGAGAAGATCCTGCGCGGCCTGCGCGAGATGGGCGGCGCCCGGCCGCCGGCCCGTTCGAGAGGACGCGCCGCCTGATGGTGACCCGGGCGACCATAGCCGGCATCTCGTCTCCCGCGGAGCTGCAGACGGCGCTCGACGGCGCCCAGTACATCGCCGACGACGCGCTGGCGACGGCTGCCTATCTGGCGCTGGCGCTCGGCAAGCCGCTGCTTCTGGAAGGCGCGCCCGGGGTCGGCAAGACCGAGGCCGCAAAGGCGCTCGGTGGCGTCCTCGGCCGCAGCGTCATCCGGCTGCAATGTTACGAGGGGATCGACGCCGCCTCGGCCCTTTACGAATGGAACTATCCACGCCAGATGCTGGCCATCCGGCAGGCGGGGCAGGACTACGTCAATCTCTATTCCGAGGATTACCTGCTCGAACGGCCGCTGCTCACGGCGTTGCGCAATCCCACCGGCACGCTGCTGCTGATCGACGAGATCGACCGGGCGGATCACGAGTTCGAGGCGTTCCTCTTGGAGTTCCTCTCCGACTTCACGATCTCGATCCCCGAGACCGGCACGGTGCGCGCGGTGCAGCCGCCGGTCGTGGCGCTGACGTCGAACCGCACCCGCGACCTGCACGAGGCGCTGCGCCGCCGCTGTGTCTATCACTGGATCGACTATCCCTCGCCCGAGCTCGAAGCCCGGATCGTGATGACCCGCGCCTCGCGCGTCGCCGAAGCGACGGCCCAAGCCGTGGTGGCCTCGGTCGGCCTGCTGCGGCAGGAGCCGCTGGCCAAGCCGCCCGGCGTCGCCGAAACCGTCGAATGGGCCGAGGCCGCAACGCTTCTGAACGCGCAAGGCGCCCGCTGGCCCGACGCCTTCGCCCGGGCGATCGGGGTGGCGCTCAAGGACCATGACGACCTCTCCTACATGCGGGACCGGCTGGCGGCGATCCTGCCGGGCGAGGCGGCATGACCCCGCGCGCGCTCGATCCGTTCCTGCGCTTCGCGCCGTCCCTGCGCCAGGCCGGCTTCGCCGTGTCGCCCGACCAGACCGTGGACTTCATCGCGGCGGTGGGCGTTCTCGGCCCGCGTGACATGACCGACATCTGGCGCGCCGGGCGGGCGCTGTTTGCTGTGCCGCCCGAGCGCGTGGCCGAATACGACGCGATCTTCCGCGCCGTGTTTCTCGATCAGGTCATCCGCGCTCCGACGGAGACCGAGGACGAGGAATCCGAAGCCCACGAGCCGACCGGCGGGACGCAGGACATCGAAGCCGGGGACGAGGAGAGCGAGGCGGGGGCGGATGCGACCGAGGCCGAACGCCTGACGTCGCGCAGCATCGCCAGTCGCGACGACGCGGCCGCAGCGCGCCTCCTGCGGCAAGCGCCGGCCGCGCTGCCACGCCGCCTGTCCTATCGCCGGCGCGCAACCCCGCACGGCGACCGGATGGATCTGCGCCGGACCCTTCGCGAGGCCGCCCGCCGCGATGGCGAGGTGCTGCGCCTGCACGAGACGCGCCGCAAGTCGCGGCAGCGCCGGGTGCTGCTGCTGATCGACGTCTCCGGCTCGATGAAGGCGCAGAGCGAGGGCATGATCCGCCTCGGCCACGCGCTGGTGCAGGCCGCCGACCGGGCGGAAGTGTTCACGCTGGGCACCCGCCTGACCCGGATCACCGCAGCCCTGAAGCCGGCCGACGCCGAACAGGCACTGCCCCGCGCCGCCGCGGCCGTCGCCGATTTCGATGGCGGCACGCGGATCGGCGAAGCGCTGCAGGCCTTTCTCGCGGTGCCGCGCTACGCCGGCTTCGCGCGCGGCGCGGCGGTGACCGTGGTGTCCGACGGCCTTGAGCGCGGCTCGCCGGCGGCCATGGCCGACGCGGTCAACCGCCTCTCCCGCATCGCCTGGCGGGTCGACTGGCTGTCGCCGCTGGCCGCCGACCCGCACTACGCCCCGCGCACCGCGGGGCTGCAGATGATCCTGCCCGTCCTCGATCATCTCGGCGACGGCGCCTCGCCCGGCCGGGTGGCGGATCACTTCCTCGAATATGCGAGACGAAAATGATCGACGCGCATCATCACATCTGGCGCCAGGCCGACCTGCCCTGGCTGATCGGCCCGGAACAGCCGCGCATCTTCGGGCCCTATCGCGCGATCATGCGCGACTATTCGATCCGCGAATACCAGGCCGACATCGCCGGCACGGGCATTGCGAAATCGGTCTATGTGCAGGCCAACTGGGCCCCGAACTGGGCCGCCGACGAAGTCGCCTGGGTGCAGGAAATCGCCGAGGAGCACGGCACCATTGCCGGCATCGTCGGCTATGCGGACTTCACCGAACGCGACGTGACCGCCCAGCTCGACAAGCTGAAGCGCCACGACCGGATGCGCGGCATCCGCCAGCAGCTCCACTGGCACGAGAACCCGCTCTATCGCTTTGCCAAGACCCCCGATCTCGCCCGCGACGAGACCGTTCAGAAGAACGTCGCCCGGCTCGCCGACTATGGCTGGAGCTTCGACCTGCAGGTGTTTCCCGGCCAGATGGAAGGCGCCGCCGAGCTCGCCCGGGCCTGCCCCGAGGTGACCTTCATCCTGCAGCACGCCGGCATGAAGGAGGACCGGTCCAAGGCCGGCGACGCGGCCTGGCGCGACGGCATGAGACGGCTGGCCGACTGCCCGAACGTCGTCACCAAGCTCAGCGCCTTCGGCACCTTCATTCATCGCAACGATCCGGCCTTCATCGAGGAGATGATCCTCGCGACCGAAAAGCTCTTCGGCGCCGAGCGCTGCATGTACGGGTCGAACTTCCCCATCGAGAAGCTCTGGACCTCCTACACCGAGCTGTTCAACGCCTTCCGCGCCGGGGCGAAGTCCCTGTCCGCCAAGAAGCAATCCGCGATCTTCAACGACACCGCAGCCCGCATCTACCGGCTGTAGACGACACAAGGGGGGAGACCATCATGGCCTTGCAGATCCACATCCTCGACTATGGCGACATCGAGCTGGAGACGAGCTTCCTCGTCCTCGGGCACGAATGCGGCCGCACCCGCCGGGTGCCGGTCTACGGCTTTCTCATCACCGGCGGCGAATATCCGATCGTGGTGGACACCGGCTACCGCGACAACGCCATCATGGAGAGCCTCGGCATGCGGGGCCTCCAGTTCCACGAGAACATGATCGAGAACCAGCTCGCCCGGCACGGGCTGAAGCTCGGCGACATCCGCTACGTGCTGCACACCCATTTGCATATCGACCATGCCGGCAAGGACGATCTGTTCCCGATGAACACCACCGTCGTCATCAACCGGCGCGAGATGGAGTTCTCGGTGTCGGGGATCATGTTCCCGCAATATCCCAAGCCCGACATCAAGCATCTGGTCGATCGCATCTACGAGCCCGAGGCGATGCGCTTCCTCGACCTCGACATCACCGGGGCCGAGGAGATCATTCCGGGCGTCTGGTGCGAGCCGGCGGGGGCCCATACGGAAGGCTCGATGAACGTCATCGTCGAAACCGCCGAGGGCCTCGCCTGCATCTGCGGCGACGTCATCTACGACTTCAACGACCAGATCGTGAACCACGTCCACACCAACAACTGGATGGAGCCGCGGGTGACCGGCAACCACTCCGAATCCAAGCGGGCCGAGAAGGGCGCGATCAAGAAGCTCCTGAACAACTACACCTTCCTGCTGCCGATCCACGACCGGCCGGCGAAGATCGAGCGCCAGAAGGTGGTCGGGCGGCTCGGCATGACCGTGCCCGGCCCGATGACCGAGACCCTGCCGAACCGACCCTGGTTCCCGGTCTGAGTTTGCCGGCTCACCGGTGTGTGTAGGAGCATGAACCGCGCCGCCGGCCCGGCGCGACCGGCCGGTGCCGGGCGCGGCATCCATTCGCGACGAGAGGGGCAAGGCCATGGCACATGAAGCGATCTCGGACGGCTTCTTCCGCGACATCGTCGAGGAACACGCCCCCGTCCGCCAGCTGGGGACCGGCTTCACCTTCACCGAGGGGCCGCTGTGGCACCCGGTGAACGGCAACCTCATCTTCTCCGACATGCCGGCCGACACGCGCCGCCAGTGGACGCCGGGGCAGGGCGTTGCCGTCATCCAGAAGCCGACCAACAAGGCCAACGGGCTGACCTACGACGCCGAGCTGAACCTTCTGGTCTGCGAGCACTCCACCTCTTCCGTGGCGCGCATCGCGCCCGACGGGGCCCGCACCGTCCTCTGCTCGCATTATCAGGGCCGCGAGCTGAACAGCCCGAACGACATCGTCGTCGGCAATGACGGCGCGATCTGGTTCACCGACCCGACCTATGGCCGCCGGGAGCATTTCGGCGTGCCGCGCCCGCTGCAGCTGGGATTTCAGGGCGTCTATCGCCTTGCCCCGGGCCACGTTCCGGGGGACGAGCCCGAACTGGTCGTCGACCGCTATCTGTTCAGCCAGCCCAACGGCCTCACCTTCTCGCCCTGCCAGCGCTGGATGTGGGTGAACGACACCGAGCAGGCCAATATCCGCCTGTTCGACGTGACGGCGAAAGGGCTGGAGAATGGCCGGCTCTTCGCCGGCGGCATCCAGGACCGGCTGAAGCCCGGCCTGCCCGACGGCATGAAGGCGGACAAGGACGGCAATATCTATGTCACCGCCCCCGGCGGCGTCTGGGTCTACTCGTTCCATGGCGAACTGATCGGCAAGATCAATTGCCCGGAGATGGTCGCGAACCTGCATTGGGGCGGCGACGACTGGTCGACGCTGTTCCTGTGCGCGACGTCGTCGCTTTATTCGGTCCAGACCCTGACCCGCGGCAGGGACGAACCCTTCATGTATCCGCGCACCACGCCGCGGCGTGCCGGTGCCGCACCGGCCCCCACGCCATCGCCCGCACCGTCATCCGGGCGGGTGGCGGCTCCGGCGCTGAACCTTCGCCCGCGGCTCGACGCCCGGATCGACCCGGCCCGCACCGCCCTGATCCTGCAGGACCTGCAGAACGACGTCATCGTCGACGGCGGCGCCTTCGCCGCCTCCGGCGCGCCCGACCATGCCCGTGCCCAGAACGTCGTCGCCAATGCCGCGCGATTGGCCGACATCGCTCGCCGGCGCGGCATTATGGTGCTGCATGTCTGGATGCTGATCGAGCCCGGCGCGCCCTATCTCGCGCAGCATGCCGAACTGATGAAGGGCCTGAAGCGCGAGAATGCCCTGGTGCGCGGCACCTGGGGCGCCGCCCCGGTGGACGGTCTCGCCCCGCAGGCCGGCGATCTGGTGGTCGAGAAGATGAGCATGAGCGCCTGGGAGACCTCTCGGCTGGAAGCCTATCTGCACCATGGCGGCCGCGACACGATCATCAATTGCGGCGCCTGGACCAACATGAGCGTCGAGCACACCGCCCGCACCGGGGCCGACAAGGGCTTCCACATGATCGTACCGCAGGATGCCTGTTCGACCATGAACGCGGACTGGCACCAGGCCTCGATCAACTACGCCATGCAGAACGTGGCGACCGTGACGACGACGCAGGCCGTCCTCGACGCCCTGGGGTAGACGGACCGGGCGCTGCGCGCCGTCTTGCAGAGACGAGCCGATGCGGCCAACGCAAGCCGCTCGCTCATCAATGGCTTCTGCGTTCCCCCCGGCGGGCCGGAGCGGGACATCGGCCGAAGGCCATCAGCGTTTTGTGAAGCGTGTCGGCTTGCTTCGGCGCTCCGCGGTCTCCATTTCGAAGAACACGCGTGGTGTTCGAGAGCGATGCCGCGCTTGCAAAGGCGATTCGCGGGACCGTCGCGTCCGATCCTCGATCTCACGGCACGACCGCGTCGTCCGACGAACCGACCGGGAGGCCATATTGTCTCAGACCCGTCTGAACCGCAGAACGATGCTGGCGGCCGGTGCCGTCTGGGGTGGTGCCGTATTGACGAGTAGCGCGTCCGGCCTGCTCGTTCCCGCGCGCGCTCAGGGCCTTGCCCCCACCCCTTCGATGCGCGGCGGCTCGAACAATTATCGCCCGGGCGCGCCGATCGTCGAACGGATCGGCAAGGGCGGCTTCTGGATGTCGGGGCGCGTTCGCCGCGCCGGCGATGGCGTGCCGCTGGAAGGCATCCGCATTCAGATCTGGGCGCATACGACCGAAGCCTACGAACGCGACCCGGAGAGCCATGGGGCGACCCTGACAGGACCCGATGGCGGGTTCCGGCTGGAAATGCCGCAGATCGTGCCCGCGTTTGGCCAGGCGCACGGTCATCTGGCCTATGACGATCCGGAATTCGAGACGGTCTTTCTGCGGCCTGTCATGTCCAGTCCAAGGGATACGAGCCTCCGCGCCGACTTCGTTCTGCAACCGGCCTGACCCCGTGTCGCTATCCATCCGGGTCGTTCTCGGCTGGTCGGCGCTGGCCGTCGCGGTCGCCGGCCCTGTCACCATCGCGGCGACGAGCGAGTACCTCGCCTATCGCAGCGGGATCTATATCGCCGCGGGTTTCGCCGGGATCGTCGCGATGGCGCTGCTCCTCCTTCAGCCACTTCTCGCAGCCGGATATCTACCGGGCCTGGGCATGCGGGATGGGCGCCGCATCCACCGATGGGTCGGGATGGCCCTTGTTGCCGCGGTTGTTGTCCATGTCGCCGGGCTCTGGGTGACGAGCCCGCCGGACGTCGTCGATGCGCTGCTCTTCATGTCGCCGACGCCGTTCTCGGACTGGGGTGTCGTTGCCATGTGGGCGCTCTTCGCTGCGGCCATGCTGGCCGCTTTGCGCGCCCGGTTGCGTATCCGCCTGCCGATCTGGCGTTTCGCCCATACCGCGCTGGCCACGGTGGTCGTCGTTACAAGTGTCGTCCACGCAGTGCTGATCGAGGGCACGATGGGAACAATCTCGAAGGTCGCTCTCTGCGCCCTTGTCCTGGCGGCGACCGGCAAGGCCCTGTGGGATCTCCAAAGCTGGGCAGTTCTCAAACGGTTGGGCAGCCGACGCTGGCCATCGTAGCGTTCGGCTCCGATCCGCCGTCTTTCGCGGCCAGCTTCTGGCTTGTCTCCAGCGGCGGCTGCAACGGCGGCGGTTTCCGCTTGGTTGGCGGGATGCCGGCAAGAAGCTTCGCGAGATGGCTGACCGTCTCCCGTCCAGCCTTCCAGGTGGACCTCCTCGTCTGAGCTCAAGTCCTGAAGGTTCGGCACCATTTCGCGCGCGATAAAAGCGGAGAAACGGGCCTCATCCGCTTGTCCGGACGGCTTCACTTTCGGCGTGCGAAGAGATCGGCTCGACCACCACCGCGCCGCCGATCAGCCCGCCAATGCGTAGACGCTAGGAGCGTGACGAACGGAATGCCGGCATTCAACAGGCTGCCGATGATTCGGCACTTGAAGGGCCCGCCCTTCGCCATGGCCGTTTGCAGGAACCGCGGATGCAGAACTTCCAGCAGCCAAGAGGCGGCATGGCGCCCAGCAGTGGCCGCGTAGCACGTCCCCCGCGTCATGGCCTGCGTACCGTAGACACCGGCCGCGAAGCGCCGCGCGCGCAGGGTCTTCTCACTTTCCCGCTGAAAAACTGTCGGTGACCGTCAGGCGAGAGATTATACCTGTTGACATCATGATCATGTGATAAGAAGCTCGCCTTACGAAATGCATGCAAGCCGTATAGCGCAACCCCACGACAAGAATGGGGGCCCTTTACCGCACGCATCGCAAACGAATCTGAAGAGGGAGGTAACATGCAGCGCCTAAAGAATGCCCTTGTCGCAGGATGCGCACTGATTGCAGCGGATTGCGTACTTGCGAACGTGGCAACAGCACAAGAACTCGACGTTTGGTCGATTTCTTACGACAGCGATATTCAGCGTGAGGCCCTGCGACGGGCGGCTGAGAAGTTTGAGGAAGAGCATCCGGGAACCAACGTGCAGATCACGATGCGTGGCACGGATGAGCATAAGACTGCGTTGCGCGTCTCGGCTGGTTCCGATAACGGGCCGGACATCTTCCTGAGTTGGGCAGGCAGGGGGCTCGGCGGCGAGTACGTACTGGCCGGCCTAAGCCGGGACCTCACCGAATATTACGAGAAATACAATCTTGCCGACCGTTTCTCCGTGCCGTCTCTGTCTTTCGTCGATGACTTCGGCGAGGGCATGCATGGTGTGCCCTTTCGTTTCACCGGCGAGGGCGTCTTCTATGACAAGCGCGCGTTCGAGAAGGCTGGTATAACTGCGGAGCCGGAAACCTACGAGGAATTGAAGTCCGCCGCAGAAGCCTTGAAGGCCGTCGGTATTCCGGCGTTCGCCTTCGGCGGAACGGTGAACTGGCATCTCATGCGGTTGATGGACAACGTTCTCGAAGCCGTATGCGGCGCCGAGACCCATGATGCATTGAAGAAGATGGAGTTGGACTGGAGCGCCACCCCCTGCGCCGAGCAGTCGTTCGTCGAATTCAAGGAATGGACGGATAACTATATTCTGTCGCCGTTCATGGGTATCGACAACAAGCAGGCTTTCTCGTTGTTTGTTGGGCAGCGAGCCGCGATGATGCTGGAGACCGACCACCAGGTTAACCAGTTGATCGAAGCTGGCGTCGATTTTGACGACTACGGATTGTTCAAGTTTCCGACGCCGGACGGTCGCCTATACGGTTTCGCGGAGTACTTGTACATTTCATCGAAATCCGAAAACCCGGAGCTCGCGTTCCAGTTCATCGACATGTTCACGGACGTCGATTACCAAACCGAGATCAAGGGCGCCTTCGGAGCGTTGCCGGTGAATACTGCTGTTAAGCAGGATGCGGACGTTAATCCGATCTACCAGGAGTGGACGACGTTGCTTGCGGATGCCCCCGGCACGTTCGTCAACGGTGACCAGGCATTCCCCCTGGATGTCACAACGGAATACTTCCGTGTCTTCAATCAGGTGGCGACGGGCGAGATCGCGCCTTCTGACGCCGACGACACAATGGCCACGTTCATCGCGAACCGCGGTTGAGCAAGTCGCGCGCCTGCTCTTGAGCAGGCGCGCCCCGTGGTTTCAAGCAAACGGATACTGGCATGCTGAACTCGCGCATCTTGGCGGCGCCGCGCGTGCAGGCGTTGATATTACTCTCGCCTGTCCTGGCGGTCTATGTGGTCTTCGCGATTTGGCCGATGATCGATGTCATTATCCTGAGTTTTCAGAAGTGGAACGGGTTGTCGGACGTTCGGGAATTCGTAGGGTTTGCAAACTACGAGCACATATTCTTCCGCGATGCCGTCTATTGGGTAGCGTTCAAGAACACTGTCATCTGGACGGTGCTCTCGGTGATCTTCCCTCCGGCCATCGGTTTGTTGCTTGCGCTTGGCCTGAATGAACAGTTGTTCGGACGAGGGGCGTTGCGCGCCGTATACTACCTACCGGTCATCATCGCGCCGATTGCGGTCGCGACGATGTGGCGCTGGATGTACGACCCCTTCTTTGGCCTCTTCAATCAGTTATTGACTGATTCCGGACTTCAAAATCTTATTCGCGACTGGCTCGGTGATCGCACGATCGCGCTCTACTCTGTTTTTGTTGCCCACACATGGCAATCCGTCGGCTTCTCGATGGTTCTGTTTCTTGCGGGGCTTCAGAGTGTCGATCGCTCGCTCATCGAGGCCGCAAGCATCGATGGGACGAACCGCTGGCAGTCGTTCCGCCATGTGACCCTGCCGGCATTGAAGCCGACGTTGACCATCGTTCTTGTGCTCACAACGATCAATTCGTTGAAGGCATTCGACATCGTCTACGGCATGACCCAGGGCGGCCCTGCACAGTCAACGCAGATGTTGGCACTGTGGGCCTTTACCCAGGCAATGCAGATCTTCGACTTCGGCCGCGGCGGGGCAATATCCGTCACGTTGCTGATCATCACGCTGGCAATCGTTGTTCCATACCTACGCTGGACACAGCGTGAGGAGGATCGTCCATGAGTTTGACCAAGGCCACCGCGCCCATCTCCGACAAACGGGTTCCAGGCCGGCGTTACGATCCGGTTCTCGTCGCCCTATGGATTGCCCTGGTTGCAATTGCAGCGATCTGGATTGCCCCGTTCGTCTTCATCCTCTTCACATCGCTGAAGTCCAATGCCGAAGTCATGGTTTCCAGTGCATTCGCTCTCCCGACTTCGGTTCACTGGCCGAACTTTGAAGGGGCTTGGCGCAATGGCGACTTCGCCAGTACGCTGTTGAACAGCACCATCATCTCATTCGTCAAAGTGCCCCTCGGCCTACTCATCTCCGCGATGGCTGCGTATGCTCTTGCACGCATCCAATTGCGGCGGCGGAAAGCCCTGCTGCTGTTCATCCTGTTCGGCGCGATGATTCCGTTTCAGGTGATGTTGGCTCCGCTGTTCACCCTGGTGAATCAATTGGGCCTGATCGACACATATGTCGGGATCATTCTTCCGTATCTGGCATTCGGCGCCCCGTATCAGGTGTTCATTCTGCACGGTTTCTTCTCGGCCGTTCCGAAGGAGTTGTCCGAGGCAGCTCTGATCGACGGTGCATCGCATTTCACGATCTTCCGTCGCATCTTCCTCCCGATTTCTCTCCCGGTGCTTGCCGCTTTGCTCATATTGGACTTCGTCAATACATGGAACGAGTTCGCGATGGCACTGGTCATCCTGCAGGATAGCTCAATGTGGACGTTGCCGCTTGGCCTGATGTCCTTCCAGGGGCAATTCTCGAGTGATTACGGTCAGATGAACGCAGCGATCGTCATGACTGTTCTGCCCGCGATCATTATTTACCTCATCTTCCAGCGATACTTTGTGAGCGGATTGACGGCCGGAGCGGTCAAGGCATAGCGCTCGCGCGAACTCAGCATAAGGAATGACAGATTATGGCGCAGAATATCGTCGCCCGTTGGGACATCTTTGAACATACGATGACGGGTCCGTCCGATGGCAATCCCTACCGGGACGTGTCGGTGAGTGCGGAGTTCCAATTCGGCAACCGAACCATTCATGTACCCGGGTTCTACGATGGCGAGGGGATCTACAAGATCCGCTTCTGTCCGGATGTAGAAGGCGAGTGGAGCTTCACAACGAAGTCGGAGACGGCGGCGCTGGACGGTCAGGCCGGTCATTTCACCTGCGGTCCTGCCCGGCCGGGCGTGCGCGGTCCGGTCCGCGTTGCCAATCAGTTCCACTTTGCCTACGCCGATGGCACCCGTTACCTGCCATTCGGCACGACCTGCTACGCTTGGACCCACCAGACCGAGGAATTGCAGGAGCAAACGCTCGAGACCCTTGCGGACGCGCCGTTCAATAAGGTCCGAATGGGCGTGTTCCCGAAGGATTACATCTATAATACGAATGAGCCCCTGCATGATGTCTTTGAGAAGCGTCCCGATGGGACGCACGATATGGACCGGCCGGGCTTTGACGCATTTCGCCATTTCGAAAAGCAGGTGGCGCGCCTTGCCGAACTGAACATTGAAGCCGACGTCATCATTTTTCACCCCTACGACCGTTGGGGATATTGCTCGATGACCGAGGAACAGGACTTCCGCTACCTGAAGTACCTTGTCGCCCGGCTTTCCGCTTACCGGAATGTCTGGTGGTCGCTCGCCAACGAGTATGACTTCCTTCTCGACACCAAGCCCATGGAGCGGTGGGATGCGTTCTTCCGGATCATAGAAGAAAACGATCATCTTCGGCATCTCAAGTCGATTCACAACGGGGATCCGACAAAGAACTACAATCACCGCCTGGCCTGGGTCGATCATTGCTGCATTCAGAACTGGGAGGTCAAGAAAACCGATGAGTGGCGGGCCGAATACGGCAAGCCGGTCATCAACGACGAGCCCGAATACGAGGGCAATATACCGAAGCACTGGGGTAATTGTGAGCCGAGGGAACTGATCAATCGCTACTGGATCACGATGATTCGCGGTGGTTACATCGGCCACGGCGAAACATACATGCGTGACGACGATATTCTTTGGTGGGCCAAAGGCGGAACCCTTCAGGGAGAGGCCGTCTCCCGCATCGCATTCATCCGGAGCATCATGGAAGAGTCGTGCAAGAACGGCATCACGCCGATCCCGCGTTCTTCGCTACGGTTGGCGAACAGGGTCGCGTTCGCGACGGATGGCGATACGCGGTTTATCTACTGGTCAGAACATCAGCCGCTGCAGTGGGATATTCACCTGCCCGGGGATGAGGGCGACTACGAGATCGATCTCATCGACCCGTGGGAGATGACCGTGACGCCGCTCCCCCAAGGGCCGAAGCCGCGGATTCACGGCCAACGGACATCCGGTGGCGCTGTGATCTCCAATGAGTCGGGTGCCGCCTTTGGCGTTGAACTGCCCGGGCGACCCTATCTTGCCCTGCGTGTTCGCCCTCGTCGGACAAAGGAGATGGTCAATGGCGACCGTTGAGATTGCGGACGTCCGCAAGTCATACGGCTCGCTGGAAGTATTGCATGGCGTGTCCATGTCCATCGAGGATGGCGAGTTCGTCATCCTCGTGGGGCCATCCGGCTGCGGCAAGTCCACTCTTCTACGTATGATCGCGGGCCTTGAGGACATTTCGTCGGGCGCCATTTCGATCGACGGGCGGGTCGTCAACAATCTGGCACCCAAAGAGCGGGACATCGCGATGGTGTTCCAGAACTACGCTCTTTATCCGCAGATGACCGTTGCGCAGAATCTTGGATTCTCGCTCGAGATTGCCGGCCACAAGAAAGACGCGATCCGGATCAAGGTCGAGGAAACCGCGAAGATACTCGGGCTGACGCCGCTCCTCAGCCGGAAGCCGGCGCAGCTCTCTGGCGGACAACGTCAGCGTGTCGCGATGGGGCGCGCGATCGTGCGGGATCCTTCTGTCTTTCTGTTCGATGAGCCGCTCTCGAACCTGGACGCGAATCTGCGTGTACAGATGCGCGCGGAGATCAAAGCACTGCACCATCGGCTTGGCTCGACCATCGTGTACGTTACCCATGATCAGGTCGAGGCGATGACCATGGCGGACCGCATCGTCGTCCTTCGCGCTGGTATCATCGAGCAGATTGGTGCACCGGTCGAACTCTATGATCGACCGGAAAACATGTTCGTCGCGCGATTCCTGGGCTCGCCGGCCATGAACTTCTTGCGCGGAGTATCCGCTCCAGACGGTGAGCCGGCCCTCATACTATCGACTGGAGAGCGTATCTCCATTGCAGGGCATGCGCCGCAACAGGACGTTGTTCTTGGCGTGCGACCGCAAGACGTGCGCGTCGATGAAGCTGGCGGTACGCTGGCCCGCGTCGTCGTGACCGAACCGACAGGGGCCGATACGCACATCATTGCGCGCATCGGCGATGTCGACGTGACATGCGTTGTGCCTGGTCGCATATCACTGCGGCCGGATGAAACCGTTCCTCTGTCCTTCACGACGCCAAACGCGCACATGTTCGATCCCACCACCGAACGACGGATCGACCCGGCGGAAGCAGGCCGCGCAACCTCCGGCAACGCCGGATAGGGCCTGCTGCCGGCCGCGTGGACACGAAGACAAGGCCCCCACCAGGGAACCTCGGGTGGGGGATGAGATGGACGTTCAAGTCGCGGCGTTGAAGCGGCAAGCCCCTTGGCGTCAGTGCCCGCTGCTACTGCGCATGGGTCTTCGCGCCCCGATGGTAGTCAGAGCGGACCGTTCCAACGGAAGCACCCTCCGGTTTGTTCACCCTGCACGCTGCCAACGAACGGCGACGCGAACCGACCGGCGGTCGGCAGCCGGCCACCGAAACAGCAACGGATCAAGGTCCCTCCGTCTGAGTTGACGTGAATGCAGTGGCACAGTCCGCCGCGTCTGGTGTCGCTGTTGCTTCCTCCTGTCCATCGAAGCGAGCGACCACGCATAGCTACGAGGATCCAGCAAATGAGAGCTGTTGTTTTTCACGGTATCCGCGACATTCGCCTGGACACGGTCCCCGATCCCACCATCAAGCACCCGACCGACGCCATCGTGCGGATTACATCGAGCGCCATCTGCGGCACCGACCTGCACATGATCCGCGGGTCGATGCCGGGGATGGTCGAAGGCACCGTCATGGGGCACGAGGGTGTCGGCGTGATCGAGGAGGTGGGCAGCAGCGTCCGCAATCTGCGCCCCGGCCAGCGGGTGGTGATCCCGTCGACGATCGCCTGCGGTCACTGCTCCTATTGCCGCGACGGCTATACCGCCCAGTGCGACGACGCCAATCCGAACGGGCATCTCGCTGGCACGGCCTTCTATGGCGGCCCGCAGCCGACCGGCCCCTTCGACGGTCTGCAGGCGGAATATGCCCGCATTCCCCATGCCAACGTCAATCTCGTGCCGCTACATCCGGAGATCACCGATCATCAGGCGATCTGCCTGTCCGACATCGCCTCCACCGGCTGGTTCGGCGCCGACATTGCCGATATTGAGGCCGGCCGCGGCAAGACGGTGCTGGTGATGGGCTGCGGTCCGGTCGGCCTGTTCAGCATATTGGGGGCCTGGCACAAGGGCGCCCAGCGGGTGATCGCCGTCGACCGCCTGCCGGACCGGCTGGACAAGGCGCGCGAACTGGGCGCCGAGACGATCAATTTCGAGGAAGAGAACCCGATCGAGGCGATCCGCGAACTGACCGGCGGCATCGGGCCGGATCGGGCGATCGATGTCGTCGGAGTCGATGCCTTCATGCCCACCAAGGGGCCAATGCGGGTCCTGGAAAAGCGCGCCGAGCAATATGCCGAGCAGGTCGAGCGGCTGGCCGAGGCGGGCGCCGACACCAATGCGGCGCATTTTGCCGCCGGCGACGCGCCCTCCCTGTCCCTCGAATGGGCGACCGAGGCGCTGGCCAAGGCCGGCACCCTGGCGATCATCGGCGTCTATCCCCAGAGCCACAACGCCTTCCCGATCGGCACGGCGATGAACAAGAACATCACCATGCGAATGGGGAACGCCAACCACAAGAAATACGTCCAGGAACTGGTGGAGCTGGTGCGGCGCGGCGGGCTGAAGCCCGAACATATCCTGTCTCAGATGGAACCGATGACCGACGTCATCGCTGCCTACGAGACCTTCGACGCCCAGAACAAGGGCTGGGTGAAAGTGGAACTGAACCCTGCCGCATGAGGCGCGTCGCCGTCCGCCGCGCCGTTCACATGTGAAGGAAAGGAGAATGTCATGTCCGATGCCCGGACCCTGCAAACCGGCCGATACGCCATCGATCACATTCGCAAACCGGTGACGGTCTATTTCCACGACGACATCATCGCCAGCACGGACCATGCGCTTCTGGTGCGCGAGGAGGGCGCCGAGCCGATCTACTATATCCCCAAGGATCGCGTTCACACGGCGTTCTTCGTCGACAGCGACCGCGGCGGCGTGCCCGAAGCCAAGGGGCAGGCGCAGTTCTGGACGATCTCGGCGATGAACCGCGCCGGCCAGGACGCGGCCTGGGCCTATACGGACCCGGTCGATGAACTGAGCGCCGTTCGCGATCATATCGCCTTCGATCCCACCCAGGTTCGGGTCGAGGTGGGGGGACCGCCCGCCGGCGCAGTCAAAGAGACCCTGTAAGACGTGATCGGGCGGTCCGCCGCGTTTCAGCGTCCGGCACGCGCGCCTGCATGGGGCCGCGCCGCCGTATCGCCGCCCGTCTGCCGGAGGGGCGGCGGTCTTCTGGCAGCCTTCGGCGGCGGCGCGCGGCCACTGACTTCTTGCGATCGGAGACTGACATGGATGCGGATGCGAAGGGTCGATGGCTGACCTGGCTCTGGCGCATCGGCATCGCCAGCTTCGTGGTGCTGGCCGGCTATCTGATCTGGCGGACGCTGCGGGACTACAGCCTGGCCGAACTGATGCAGGCGCTACGGGCGTTTCCCCTCGACCATCTGGCCCTGTCCGGCATGTTCGCGGCGGGAAGCTACGCGACGCTCACCCTGTTCGACCTTCTCGGCACCCGCTATGTCGGTCACCGGCTGGCCTATCCCAGGGTGGCCCTGGCCTCCTTCGTGTCCCTGTCCCTCGGCCATTCCATCGGCTTCGCCGGCCTGAGCAGCGGCGCCATCCGCTACCGCTTCTACAGGCGCTGGGGCCTGTCGACCGGTGACGTCGCCAAGCTGATCCTGTTCTCCGGGCTCACGGTGACCGTCGGCCTCGCCACCCTCGGCGCGCTGGCCGTCTTTCTGCGCCCAGGGCTCGCCGCGGAGGTGACGGGTCTCGGCCAGGGCATGATCCTCGCCATCGGCGCCGTCGCTGCCTTGGGGGTCGGCATCTATCTGCTTCTCGCCGCCTTCCTGCGCCGTCCCCTGACATTCCGCTCCTTCGTTCTCGAAATCCCGAGCCTGCGCCTGGCGCTGGGGCAGGTGGTGCTCGGCGCCACCAATTTCGCCTTGGTCGCGGCCTGTCTCCACCAGGCGCTGCTCGGAATCGCCGAGGTCCCGTATCTGTCGGCGGCAACGGTCTATGTCCTGGCCAATGCCGGCGTCATGCTGACCCACGTGCCCGGCGGGCTCGGTGTCTTCGAAGCCGTCGTGGTGACCCTTCTGTCCGGTCGCGGCCTGCTGACGGCGGTGCTGGTCTTCCGCTTTACCTATTTCCTCGTGCCGCTCGCCATCGGTGGCCTGGTTCTGGCCGTCACCGAAACCGTTTGGCGCTCGAAGCCGTCATCGGGCGCCTCGGTCAGGAGCAGCTGAAGCGGCCGCGCCACCAGGCTGCCGTGCCGAAGGGGGCGATCGGATCGAGCAGACGCGTGCCGAGTTGCGGACGCCGCGGGCCTGAGGAGGCGAGCGCGGGAAAGCCGACGAGGCGCCGGTCGCCGCCGTTCAGCCGGTCGATAGTGCAGATCAGCGAACCGGTCTCCGCGAGCGTTTCCAGCACCGTCGCCGGGTCGGCGCCGAGATGTTCGCCGACCAGCCGGGCCATGACCGTGCGGATCGCGGCCCGATGCTCCGGCGTATCGCCGACGAGGCCAAGGTCGCATTCGGTGTCGACGCCGATGGAGCGGTTGTTGAAATTCGTCGAGCCGACCCGAAGGAAGCTGTCGTCGGCGACGAGAATCTTGGAATGGATAAAGATCTCGTCGGGGTCGGAGACCGGACCCTGCATCGGGTGAAAGACCCGCAGCCTGTCGTGCCGGTCGAACCGCTTCAGATGGCGCAGGAGCCGGTCCCGGTTCGTGCCTTCCGAGAGCTGCTCGACGAAGCCGTTCATGCTGCGCGTGGTCACGACCACGATCTCCGGGCCGTCCTCGGCTTCGAGCAGTTCGGGCAGGATGGTGCGGGCAAGTGCGCCGGCGAAATACTGGTTTTCGATGTAGATCGTCCGCCGTGCGCTGCGCAGCGCGTCGACCGTCAGACAGGCTGCGTGGCGCACGGGCGGTGGACCGCGCCAGCCGCCGCCGGGATCTGTGACGGCGATGCCCGCCGGCACATGCCGGAAATCGGGGGACCGTTCGGGTTGGCGGGCGATCGGTCCTGTGGCCGGTCCGGCAAATCGCGGCGCCTCGTCGGTGGCCCGCTGCCAGCGTTCGGTCGCAATGGCCACGAGGTCGTCGACGATGGGGCCCGTCAGGGCGACCTGGCAATCATGCACGGGCCGCGCCTTCGATCCGTCGGCCTCGACCCGTCTTCTGTCGACGGGGCGATGCTCCCGCGTATCCCAGCGGCCGACGGTCAGGTCGATCCCGCCCACGAAGGCGAGCGCCCCGTCGACGAGGACGATCTTCTGATGATGGGACGCGTAGAAGCGGTTCGTGCGGTCGAGCTTCAGATGGATCCGCGGATGATCCTGCCAGTCGTCGCCGAAGAGCAGCGACATGCCATGGCTGGGGGCATGCGCGACCGCGAAGCTCCAGATCAGGATATGGATCTCGAGCGTCTCATGCGCCTCGACCAGCGAGCGCAGACGGTCGCCGAGTGTCGTGCCGCTGCCATCCGCATCGGGGCGCAGGCGGACACTGGCGTCGAAGTCCCAGCCGACGATGACGATCGAGCGCCGGGCCTCTTCGAGGCACTCGTCCAGACGCGCGAAATATCGCGCGCCATCGATGAGCACGGTGGCCGTCTCGGCACGCGAGACGCTTCGGCAGTTCCGTCCCGCCTGCAGCAGGCCGCCGGGAGCCGGCGCTTGCGCCTCGTCATGTCCGTACCCTGTGGGGGCCTGGGTCGTGTCCTGCCTCATTCCGTCTCGCGTGTTCGTGAGGGAAACGTCAACCGACGGATATAGTCGTGCACATTCCGCCGGGAACCGGATGGCCAATGCCCTGGGGGCTGCGTCTGGCGGCCGGCGATCACGCGACGGCGCATAAGTCGCGAATTGCCCAGCCGAACGCCCTTCGTTGTCAGGCAACGGAAATTTCCATGCGCCCCTGGCGGCGCCCTGTGACCCGAGGGACCGGCGGTCGCCGGTGCGGCGCTATCATACTTTAGGGACACGTTTCAGCGGCTTCGTCAGAACGAAGGAAACGTGGAGACCTTCGATGGATCAGACCCAGAAACAGGCGGTGGAAGCCGTCGCACGCGCAGCAGCGACCGGCTCGCTGATGATCGTCCGCCAGACCGCGAGGCGCATCGCGGCGGCCAATGGCATCACCGACGAGGAGCGGGTCGACGATCTCGCCCGCTTCATCATCGCCGAAGGCGGACGGCTCGGCGTTGCCATGGAACCGGGATCGCGTGAGGCCGTCGAGCGTCTGAAGGACGACGGGGCCGGCACGATCGTGGCCCTCTGACCCCGAGGATGAGCGCGGTCGATCAGACAGTCGGCGCCCTCGCAGCCAGCATGCGCGAGGCGGAACGCGAACGGGCCGTGTGGGCCGAGGGCCGCCGCGCCTGCCGAGAAGAGGGCCCGAACGCGCGCTTCGCCGGCACCAGCGCCGCCGACCACGCCATCTGGCTCGCCGGCTTCGCCTATGAACAGGGGCGACGGCGGGCCGGGCGATCCTGGCTGGATCGATAATGGCGGCGATTGCCGGCTTATCTCTTCGCCCTTGTCGGGACAGTGCCGGAGTTCCGTCCGAAGAAGCCGCCGGTTGATCGGGAGGCCCGCCGCCTACATGCCGGCATATCACCCGGATATCGTAAGCAATCGGGAGCGATCTGGCAGATGGGGACGACGCCGAAAATCTGCAGCGCAGAGGTTCCTCCATGGCCCTTTTCGGGAGCCGCATGAGGACGGATCCGCATTCCCCGGTCGATCTTCGCGACGCAGGCATGCCCTTCCGGGTCCGGCCGGCCGTCATGATGGCGGTCACGCTGGGGGGCGGGGCAGCCGCCGCCCCGCTGCCGGCGCGCGCAGCCGACACGCCGATGTACTACCTGGAGACGTTCGGCGCGAAGGGCGACATGACCGTGCCGTTGCTATGGGGGCTGATCGCGGTCTCGGTGCTGGTGGTCGTCATCATCAGTGCCATGGTGATCATCGGGATCCTGCGTCGCCGCGATCCGGATCTGCAGGCGGGCGGCCGTATCATCGCCGTCTCTCGCCCGCCCGGCGGGATCGGCTGGATTAATGCCGGCCTCGTTCTGACGACCCTCGTGCTGATCGGCTTCACCGCCTGGACGGTGGACCTCATGGCCCGGATTGCCGCGCCCGGGCGTGAACCGGCCTTCACGATCGAGGTGACGGCGCAGCAATTCTGGTGGGAGGCGCGCTATGTTGATCCCGACGATCCCGCACGCAGCTTCGAGACGGCCAACGAGCTGCATATTCCCCTCGGGGAGCCGGTGCGCATCAGGCTGCGCTCGACCGATGTCATCCATTCCTTCTGGGTCCCGGCGCTGTCCGGCAAGACCGACGCCATTCCCGGACAGATCAACGAGACCTGGATCCAGGGCGACCGGGTCGGCGTCTATCGCGGCCAGTGCACCGAATATTGCGGGCAGCAGCACACCAACATGGCCATGCGCATGTTCGTCGATGCGCCCGACGACTTCACGGCCTGGTGGGATGGGCAGGCCGCGGATGCGGAGCCCACATCGCCCGGCTCGCTGGCGGACGCCGGACGGCAGGCGTTTCGCCTGCGTTGCGGCGCCTGCCATGCGGTGCGCGGCACCCGGTCCGGAGGCGAGGTCGGGCCGGACCTGACCCATCTGATGAGCCGGACGACGATCGCCTCGGCAATGCTGCCCAATACGGAGGGGCATCTGTCGGGCTGGATCGCCGCGCCGCAGGCGCTCAAGCCGGGCAGCCACATGCCCGATACGGGGATCTCCGGCCCCGAACTGCACGCCATCCGCACCTATCTCGCGACGCTGGATTGAGGGGAAAGCCGTGGCAGAGCCGCATCAGAAGATCCCGCAGGCGGGCGTCGCAACCCCGGAACTGGAAGCCCGGCTCCAGACGATCTGGGAGACGGATTCCGGCCTGATGGGCTGGATCGGCACCGTCGATCACAAGGAAATCGGCATCCGCTACATCGTCACGGCCTTCGCCTTCCTCATCGCGGGCGGCATCGAGGCACTGATCATGCGGATTCAGCTCGCCGGGCCCGAGCAGAGCGTCGTGACCCCGGAACAGTATGACCAGCTGTTCTCGATGCACGGCATCACGATGATCTTCCTCTATGCCCTGCCGATCCTGTCGGGCTTCTCGAACTATCTGTTTCCGCTGCTCTTCGGCTCGCGGGACATGGCGTTTCCGCGGCTGAACGCCTTCTCCTACTGGGTGTATCTGGCGTCCGGCCTGTTCATGTATTCCAGCTTCCTGATCGGCGCGGCGCCGAACGATGGCTGGTTCAACTACGCGCCCTATTCGCTGAAGGACTTCAATCCCGGCCCGAACATGGATTTCTATGCCCTCGGCATGATCTTCCTCGGCATATCCACGACGGTCGGCGCGGCGAACTTCGTCGTCACCTTCCTGAGGTGTCGGGCGCCCGGCATGTCGATCAACCGGATCCCGATCATGGTCTGGGGAACGACGACGATCTCGATGGGCATTCTCCTGTCCGTGCCGGCCGTCAGCCTCGCCTTCTTCCTGCTCTGGATGGACCGCCAGTTCGGGACGCATTTCTACGAGACCGGCGGGGGCGGCGAGCCACTCCTGTGGCAGCACCTGTTCTGGATCTTCGCCCATCCCTGGGTCTACATCATCGTCCTGCCGGCCATGGGCATGGCGTCCGACGTCCTGCCGGTGTTCTGTCGACGTCCCCTGGTCGCCTATACGCTCGTGGTGCTTGGAACGATCAGCACCATGGCGCTGGGGTTCGGCGTCTGGGTGCACCACATGTTCACCACCGGCATCCCGTTCCTGTCGATGTCGTTCTTCAGTGGTGCCTCCTTCATCATCACCATTCCCAGTGCGATCGCGGTCTTCGCCTGGGTCGCCACCATCTGGACCGGCCGGATCGTCGTCTCGTCGGCCTTTCTCTATTTCGCCGCCTTCATCGCCATGTTCGTCATCGGCGGCGTCTCGGGCGTGATGACGGCGTCGGTGCCCGCCGATCTGCAATTGCACGACACCTATTTCGTCGTGGCGCACATCCATTACGTGCTGATCGGCATCAACCTGTTCGGCGTGCTCGGCGGGCTGCATTTCTGGTTTCCCAAGATGAGCGGGCGGATGCTGGGCGAGCGCCTCGGGCGCTGGACCTTCTGGACCATCTTCATCGGGTTCAATCTTGGCTTCCTGCCGATGCACTGGACCGGGCTTTTGGGCATGCCGCGCCGGATCTACACCTATCCGCAGGACATCGGCTGGAGCGCGATGAACATGGTCACCACGGTGGGCAGCTTCATCTTCGCCGTCGGTTTCGCCATGCTCCTCATCAATGTCATGGTCAGCCTGCGGCGCGGGGCGCCGGCCGGGGCCAATCCCTGGGACGCCCCGACGCTGGAATGGGCGGTCTCGTCGCCGCCGCCGCCCTACAATTTCGCGGTGCTGCCGGTCATCGCCAGCCGGCATCCCCTGTGGGAGAGCCGGCTCGACGAAGGCCGCGGCGATTCCTCCCTCGAACGGGGGCTGCTGCTCGACGATGGCAAGGAGATGCTGGTGACGACGCCGATCGACGCCCAGCCGGACCTGATCGTGAAGATGCCCGGCGACGATCCCTGGCCGTTCCTGGTGACCCTCGCCATGACCCTGGGCTTCGCCGCGCTTCTCCTGCACTGGTGGTGGGTTGCGGCCGGTGCGGGGCTGGCGATCCTCTTCGGCCTGCTTGCCTGGCTCTGGCCACGGGCCGATCTCGGCCAGAAGCGGGAGCCGGGCCATGCGTGATGCCGTTCCCGTGGCCGAAGCGCCCCTGCAGATCGGATCGCTGGCGGTCGGCAGCGTTGCCCGACGCGCCTCGGGATGGTGGGGCATGGTGACCCTCGTGGCGACCGAGGCCGTCCTCTTTTCCTATCTCCTGTTCAGCTATTTCTATCTGGCCACCCAGTCCGACCCCGGCCGGTATCCGGCCGAGCTGCCCTCCTTCACGCTGTCGGCGCCGAGCACGGCCATCCTGATCGCCAGCAGTATCGCCGTCTGGTTCGCGGAAAAGGGCGCCGAAACCGGGTCCCGCGGCCGGCTGGTGACGGGATTGCTAATCGGCCTGGCGCTGGGCACGGCGTTCGTCGGCCTGCAGGTCAAGGAATGGCTCGACAAGCCCTTCACCCTGTCCGCTCATTCCTACGGCTCGATGTATTTCACGGTGACGGGGTTCCATCTGGCCCATGTCGTGGTCGGGCTGGTCATCCTGGCCGTGCTGACCGTGTGGAGCGCTCTGGGCTATTTCGACCGCCAGCGCATGGCGCCGGTCGCGATCGGCGCCCTGTACTGGCACTTCGTCGACGTCGTCTGGCTGGCAGTCTTCTTCAGCCTCTACATCACGCCCCATCTGAGGTGAGCGGATGACGGAACCGACACGCCCGATCTTCCATATCGGCCATCCGGCGCCGGCCTCGGGCACGGTCGCGAACTGGCGCCTCATCGTCGGCATTGCCGGGGCTCCTGCCGCCTGGACCCTGCAATTGTCCGCGGCCACCGCCCTGGCCGGAAACGCCTGCATCGGCGGCGACGGCGCGAAACGTCCGGTTGTCGATCTCGACGGGGTCGGCGCGATGATCGTCGCGGCGAATCTCGCGGCGCTGGTCTTTGCGCTGGCTTCGCTCGCCCTGGCGCTCCTCGCCTACCGCCAGACCCGCAAGCAGTCCTCGGGTCGCCACCGGGACATTCTGGACACGGCGGAGGGGCGAAGCTGCTTCCTCGCCCTCTGGGGCGTGGGGATCGGCACGCTGTTCACCGTCGCCATCGCCTTCAACACCGTCTCGCTGTTCTGGACGAGCCTATGCGGTCTGTAATGCGTGCCGCCGCGGGCCTGGTGATGCTCGTCCCGCTCGTCCTCGCCGGCTGCGGGGACGATGCGGCGCACTCGCGAGCCGAGGCCATCGGCGATGTCGCGATCGGCGCAGTTCGCATCCGCCAGGCCGGCTGTGGCGCCTGCCACATCATCCCCGGCATCGGCGGGGCCGAGGGTCTCGTCGGCCCGCCGCTCGACCATATGGCCAACCGGCTTTATCTCGCGGGGCTGCTGCGCAACACGCCGGCCAACATGATCCACTGGCTGCGCGAGCCCCAGGCGGTCGCACCGGGCAGTGTGATGCCCAACATGGGGCTGACCGAGCAGCAGGCCCGCGACATCACGGCCTATCTCTATACGCTGGAGTGAGCGGCGCCGCTCGGCCGGCGCCGGCCCGCAAGGAGCGGGCGGCAACCGGTCGGTCAGCGGGTCGCGGCGATGCGGCCCGTTCAGGCGGCCCTACATTCGTAGAAACCGCGATAGCCGATCGTCAGGCCCTGATCGAGCGTGAAGACCAGTTCGGCATCGGAGCGCCAGTCGGCCTCTTCCCCCAGGGGACGGACCGCGACGGACACGCCCGGCGCCCCGTAGGCGACGCCTGTCTCCGTCCGGTCCTGCACTTCCAGCGGCACGAGGACGCCGTTCAGCTTCATCGCTCCGTCGGCGCCGTCCTGCGCGGCCCAGAAGATGGGATCGGTCTCGCGGCTGCGGTGGAAGACGCAGCGCGATCCGGCTGCAAGGATCTCGTCTGCCTCGGCCTTCGGCATCGGGGAGGGG
>Ga0189290_100107_pt1 | contig 66603 bp, 66 predicted proteins | sample UW140minimetaG_FD_130318 | JGI IMG/M metagenome (GOLD analysis project Ga0189290, IMG submission 130318) | Marine microbial communities from the Costa Rica Dome - UW140 mini metaG | ecosystem: Environmental > Aquatic > Marine > Oceanic > Photic zone | place: Costa Rica: the Eastern Pacific...
AACAGAGGGATAGCCATGCGCTCGTGCAAAACAGACCAGAGCTTCAAAGCCTTTATCTCAATCGTGGCAACGCTCATTCACATAAGGTGAACGTCAACAGGCCCTAGCTTGAGCGCGGGCTTTTGGAAAAAGTGAAGATGGGTGTCTTCGTCCTTGAGTTGGCGGATGATGGTCTACCTCGTTACGTGGTGATGAACCAGTCGGCGCGCGAAACGGCTCAGTTGCAACCAGGGTTTGTCGAAGGCAAGACGGCGGCGGAAATTTTTGGAGAAGTCACGGGGCGGCGGGCACTCGCCTTGCACCTTGGAGTTGTTAGGTCGGGGTAGGAAAACACGCATGAAGTGTCGTTTCCTTTAAAGTCAGGGCTAAAGGAAGTTCGAACGACGCTAACGCCGATCTACGACGAGGACGGCCAACTTGAGTATCTTTTGGGCACCTCCGTAGATATTACTTCGGAAAAGCAACGCGATACCGCGCTTGAGCTGATGCATTTGGCCAAAGACGCAGCGGAAGAGGCCAGTGATGCCAAAGAACAGTTTTTGGCCAATATGAGCCATGAAATCCGCACGCCGATGAATGGCATCATTGGTATGTGTGAGCTTTTGCAGGAAACAGAGCTCAGCAATCGACAAAGGTTGTATTCCGACACAATTTTTGGATCCGCCAATGCGCTGTTGGATATTATCAATGACGTTTTGGATTTCTCCAAAATTCAAGCTGGGAAACTGTCGATCCACGATGAACCGTTTTCGCTGCGACGGGTGGTGCATGAAGCACAAACCCTTTTAAGCGTGCGGGCGGAATCCAAAGGGCTTGCGTTTGATGTTGAATATGACAAGTCAGTCCCCTCGAATTTCATTGGCGATGCCAGCCGCATTCGGCAGGTGCTTTTGAACCTGTTTATCAATGCGATTAATTTCACCGAACATGGACGGATCGATGTGCGCGTAGGCTACCATAAGGAAGCGGTGCGCCTACCTTTGACCATTTCGGTACGTGATACTGGGCGCGGTATTGATATGGATGAACATGATCTGGTGTTTTCCGCATTTGAACAAAGCGACAAGCTGGAAACACGCAGCGAAGACGGAACCGGTTTGGGCTTAGCGATATCGCAGGCGCTGGTAGAGCGCATGAATGGGAAGATCAAGCTAGATAGCCAGTTGGGGCATGGGTCGACCTTCACGATATACCTTGGCTTGCGCACGACAGATGAGGTGGTGGAAGGCTATGAAGTTGAAGAACCGCTGATCGCGCCTTATCCGCCGTCCGAAGATGACATGGAGCATCTTCCGGTGCAGGAAAAAAACGGCGCAACGTTGCAGGGGATGAGAAATCTTGTGGCCGAGGACAATCGGGTTAATCAACTGGTGGTGAGCAAAATGCTGACCTCGACCGGTGCAGACCTGCATTTTGTCCCAGATGGGGCACAGGCGGTGGAAGCCTATAAGGCCGGGGAGTGCGATTTGATCCTGATGGATTTGTCGATGCCGGTGCTAGGTGGATTGGAAGCCACGCGCCAGATACGGGCCTATGAAAAGGCTTCCGAACGGCCTGCCTGTAAGATCATCGCCGTCACCGCAAATGCGCAACCCAGTGATGCTGAGGCTTGCATGGCTGCCGGAATGGACGACTTCTTAAGCAAACCGTTTCGTAAGGGCGACCTAATCTCAATTATCGAGTGGTGAAGAGCGGCCGAAGCCGGTTTTCTGAATTTGTTTTGACGTGTTAATGCAAAGCAATCAGGGAGGATTGCGTCGGGGAGAAGGATCATTTGTGTCCGCTAGCAACAATTTGGTAAGGGTTTTTTAGGTATCAATTTTAGAATTGGTCAAACCCTTCCATTTTTTGGAAAGGATCATCACATGGGTGCATTGCGTGACAACCTTGGATTACCCTGATTATGACGCGCTGCTGAATGCGGTTCCGACCACTGTTTTTGTGTTGAAAGTCGGCGCAGATGGCCTGCCCAGATACGTTATGATGAACCAAGCGGGGCTTGAGCTTGTTAAGCTTCGGTCTGAGGATGTTGTGGGTAAAACTGCTTTTGAGATCTATGGCGGGACTATGGGCGAGCGGGCGCTTAAGAAACACCTAGATATTATCGCCGCTGCAGAACCGGTGACCTATCTGGCGGTGATCCCTTTTCCCAAGCGTGCCCTGGATTTACGCACCACCTTGACACCTGTGTTTGGCGCCGATGGATCCGTCAGCCATCTGATTGGGTTCTCGCTTGATGTGACCTCTGAGCGAGAGCGGGACGAGGCGTTGGAACTGACCAAAATGGCGAAGGAGAAGGCTGAGGAAGCCAGTTCCGCCAAAGAGCGATTTTTGGCGAACATGAGCCATGAGATCCGCACGCCGATGAATGGCATTCTTGGTATGTCAGAGCTGATACGCGAGACCGCGTTGACGCCTGAGCAAAAGCTCTATTCCGACACGATCTACGGTTCAGCCAATGCGCTTTTGGGCATCGTGAACGACGTCCTTGATTTCTCAAAAATTCAGGCGGAGAAAATCAAGCTACAGACAGAGCCCTTTTCACTGTTTCAAGTGATCACGGAAGTGACGACGCTTTTGAGTACGCGGTCGGAAGGCAAGGGGCTTGAGTTGCGCGTGGACTATGGCTCGACGGTGCCGCGCGGGTTTGTTGGCGATGAGATGCGGATGCGGCAGGTGCTGACAAATCTGATTGGCAACGCGATCAAGTTTACCGATGTGGGACATATCGTTGTATCGGTGACCCATAATCCGCAGGTTGCAACCTTCCCGTTGATCGTTTCAGTAGCGGACACAGGTGTCGGTATTGCACCGGACGCCCGGCAGGGCATTTTTTCGGCCTTCGAACAGGTGGATGATCCAAGCAGCAATCGCGAAGATGGGACGGGGCTCGGGTTGGCCATTTCGCAGGCGCTTATGGAGTGCATGGGGGGGCTGATCTCCGTAGACAGCGTGCTTGGCGAGGGATCGGTGTTTTCGATGCAACTGAATTTACCTTTGGCGGACGGGACTGATGTGCCGAGTCTTGAGCAAACGATCGAAGCGCCGCAGGCGATAAACGTGGTTTCGGATCCTGAGGTGGAAGAGGGTTTAGAGGCAAAAACGATTGCGTATGGGATTGTTTCGCAGTCACTGGAAGGTCACAAGATACTGATCGCGGAAGACAACCGGACCAATCAGTTGGTTGTGGGGAAAATGCTTGGGCCAACCGGAGCGGAGTTGCAGTTTGTATCAGATGGGAAGCAAGCGATTGAGGCTTACAAAAGCGGCAACTGTGATCTGATTTTGATGGACTTGTTGATGCCGGTTTTGGGCGGGTTGGAGGCAACACGCCAGATCCGTGCCTTTGAAAAGGATATGGCGCGGCCTGCGTGTAAGATCATTGCGTTGACGGCCAATGCGCAACCCAGTGACACGGCCGCATGTCTGGATGCGGGAATGGACGACTTTCTCAGCAAGCCATTTCGAAAGGGAGACTTGTTGTCGGTGATTGCGAACCAAAGTGGCAGCTCTCCAAACTTGTGCTAAGACATCCCTTAACAGGTATACCAAAGGTCGTATGGCCGGTGATCCTGCTTATGCTTGAACCAATTCCGAATTTAGAATTTATTAAAAAGACGTTGTGAAACTGCGGAGTACCTAAACGCCGGCTTGCATTCGGTTTGTCCGCTTGCCTTGGGCTTGGCCGGCGGCACTGTGAAAAGATATCAAGGGGATAAATGTGAGAGACGGTGAAAAGAGTGATCCGTTTGCCCTGTTGGACTCGATTGCTTTTTCGGTGTTTGTGCTGGAAGTGGGCGAAGATGGCCTGCCGCGTTACGTGGCGGCCAACGCCCCAGCGTTAGAACATACCGACTTTTCTATTGACGACGTTATTGGGAAGACTGCGCTTGAAGTATTTGGCGATCGCGTCGGACAGCGCGGGTTGGCGCATCATCTGAGTGTTGTGGCGCAGGCAGAGGAGGTGACCTACGAGGTGCCTTTCCCGCAAGCCAACCGTGTGGCGTTGATGCGCACAACACTAAGTCCACTGTTCAATCGACAGGGCAAGTTGACCCACCTTTTCGGCTCTTCCATGGATGTTTCTGCCAATAAAGAACGCGACGATGCGTTGGAACTCACGCGGATTGCCAAGGACAAGGCCGAGCAGGCGGTGCGCGCCAAAGAGCGGTTTTTGGCCAATGTAAGCCATGAAATCCGCACGCCGATGAATGGCATCATGGGCATGTGCGAGCTGTTGAGAGAAACCGCGCTGGATGATCAGCAGCGGCTTTTTTCCGAGACGATTTATAATTCCGCTAATGCGTTGCTGGAGATTGTGAATGACGTACTGGATTTTTCGAAAATCCAGTCCGACACCATCTCGTTGCATGTTGAGGCGTTTTCCTTGCGGGACCTTATTGCAGAGACCGTCACTTTGTTGGGGCCACGGGCGTTGAGAAAAGGGCTCGTCCTTGTGCAAGACTATGCACAAGACGCCCCGGAGGCATTTGTCGGTGACGGCATACGTGTGCGTCAGGTGGTGCTCAACCTGGTGGGCAATGCGATCAAGTTCACCGAGACTGGTCAGGTCAGCGTAGGCGTAACCTACGTGGGCGGCGCGGTGTTGCCTTTGCAGATCTCGGTGTCGGACACGGGTGTTGGCATTGCGCCGGAAGATCATGAGATGGTGTTCGCCGCGTTTGAACAGATTGATCGTCCGGAGATGCAGCGTGAAGAAGGCACGGGGCTAGGGTTGGCGATCTCCCGCGCCGTTGTGAAGCGCATGGGAGGTAAGGTGTCGGTGCAAAGCACAAGAGGTGAAGGTTCTACCTTTAAGGTTTGCCTGAACTTCCCGACCGCTACCTCGGCGGATGTGCGCGCTGCGCGGGACCGTGCGGAAGCACAGAGTGACAAGAGCCAACCGCCGCGATTGGATTTTGAATTTGTGCGCTCATCAGATCAAGTGCAGGGTGATGTAAGCGAACTTCCCCGCTTGGATGGGCTGAAAGTGCTGGTGGCGGAAGACAACAAGACCAACCAGTTGGTAGTGAAAAAGATGCTCGCGCCCACTGGGGCGGAATTGACGTTTGTCGAAGATGGTCAGGAGGCTGTGGCAGCCTTTGAAACCGGAGGCTGGGATGTGGTTTTAATGGACCTGCTGATGCCGGTCATGGGGGGGCTGGAGGCCACGCGGCACATTCGTGCGCAGGAGGCTGAGAGCGATCAAAAGCCGTGTAAAATCATCGCGCTGACGGCCAATTCGCAACCAAGTGATATTGATGCCAGTCTGGAGGCGGGGATGGATGACTTTCTGAGCAAGCCATTCCGCAAGCGCGAGTTATTGTCGATTGTTGCAAGCGAAGAGCGGTTATCAGGCGGAGCCTGATAACCGCCGTTTGGCCTCAGACCATGTGGCGGGCGCGGGCGCCGCGCTCGATGCCGGCTGCATGCAGGCGGTCGATTTCCAGCTCATACCGGATTTCTTCGAGAATGCGCAGTTCGGTTTCTGCAAGTGTCCCGTCCGCAGCCGCAACATCACAGGCCAGCGCATAGGCTGTTTCAAACAGGTGTGCGGGCAGGTCGTGGCGAACCAAGCCAAACAGTGCGGCAAGCCCGTCTTCCTGTTCAAACAATTCAAACACCAACTGGCTGACGTGCTGCATGCGGTCGATGTCATATTCGGCAAAAATCGGCAGGTTGTTGACTGCGACCTGGATTTTGACCAGTTCGGCAGTGCGGATGTTTTCGTCGGAGGCCGACACGGCAATCATCACGGCGACAAGACAGTCTTGCGGCGTGAGGGTGGTTGGGGTCTTATCCGGCACTGGGAATTCCTTTGAAATAACCTTGTTGCGGTGCAGAATATTGACTGACCCCGCAAGGAGCAATAGGAAGCGGCGGATTGTCTGGTGTAATGAAGCGCTGGGCATGATTTGCTGAAACCAATCCCGACATCGGAGATGGACAATGTCTGACCTGCGCGACGCAGCCCTCGTATCCAAAGCCTGGCCCTTTGAAGAAGCACGCAAGCTTCTCAAACGCTACGCAAAGGGTGCGCCGGAGAAGGGATACGTGCTGTTTGAGACAGGCTACGGTCCATCCGGCCTGCCACATATCGGCACCTTTGGCGAAGTGGCCCGTACCACAATGATCAAGACCGCCTTTGAGGCGATCAGTGACATTCCAACCAAGTTAATCTGTTTCTCAGATGATTTGGACGGGATGCGCAAAGTGCCATCCAACGTGCCCAATCCGGAGCAGTTGGAGTCGTATTTGCAAATGCCGCTGACGTCGGTGCCGGATCCATTTGGCACGCATGCGAGCTTTGGGGACCACAACAACGCCATGCTGCGCCGGTTCCTGGATACGTTTAACTTTGAGTATGAGTTCTACTCTGCCAAGGAGTTCTATGGGTCGGGTCAGTTTGATGAGATCCTGAAGCGGGCCGTTGAGCGTTATGACGAGGTCATGGCGATCATGCTGAAGTCGCTGCGCGAAGAGCGGGCGGCGACCTATTCGATTTTCCTGCCGTTGCATCCCGAAACCGGCCGCGTGCTATATGTGCCGATGAAGAAGGTCTGTGCTGAGACGTATACCGTCACGTTTGACGATGAGACCGGTAAAGAATGGACCGTGCCGGTCACTGGCGGCAATGTGAAGTTGCAGTGGAAGCCGGACTTTGGCGCGCGCTGGGCGGTGCTGGGCGTAGATTTTGAGATGTATGGCAAGGAACACGCAACCAACGAGAAGATCTATGATGCGATCTGTCGTGCGCTGGGTGGGCGTCAGCCAAACCACTTCTCATACGAGTTGTTCCTGGACGAGAACGGACAGAAGATTTCCAAGTCGTCTGGCAACGGCGTGTCCATTGACCAGTGGCTGACCTATGCCTCCACAGAGAGTCTCGCGTACTTCATGTACCAGAAGCCGAAAACGGCGAAGCGCATGCATTTTGACGTGATCCCTAAAGCGGTGGATGAGTATCACCAGCAGCTGCGGGCGTATCATACACAAGACATCAAGGCGCAGCTGAACAATCCAGTGTGGCACATCCATGGTGGTGATGTGCCACAGTCCGATATGATGGTGCCGTACTCCATGTTGCTCAACATTGCGTCGGTGTCCAATGCTGAGGACAAAGCTACGCTTTGGGGTTTCATCAACAAATATGCGCCGGATGCGACGGCAGAGACCCATCCGGGTATGGATGCGGCGGCAGGCCATGCGGTGCGCTACTTCAACGACTTTGTGAAGCCGGCGAAAGTGTATCGTGCACCAACCGAGCAGGAGCGTCGCGCGCTGGAAGATTTGGCCGGCGCGTTGAGCAGTGCGGAGACCGCGCTGGCGGTGATCGCGGCCAAGAATGCGAAGATGGGCAACGAAGATCCGCTTCCAGAGCCGGATTTTGACGATGAAGATTTCCTGCAGTCCATCGTGTTTGCGATTGGCAAGAACCATGAGTTTGAGCCGTTGCGCGATTGGTTCAAGGCGATTTATGAGGTGCTGTTGGGTGCTTCGCAAGGTCCGCGGTTTGGCGGGTTCATTGCGCTGTATGGCGTCGAGGAAACCGTTGCGCTGATTCACAAAGCGCTGGCCGGGGACCTGGTGTCGGCAGAGTAGCGCCAGCTGACTCTCCCGATTTAGAAGGCTCCGCTTTGGCGGGGCCTTTTGCTTTTGGGGAGGGCAACCAGGTCTGGGAACTGATCCGCAGGCAGTTGTGTCGCGTACCTTGAAATATGGGAGGTACGTTATGAAACATGTTTTGCTCGCAATTGTTGTTGTGATGGAGTTTTCCCGAATGCAGTCTGCCGAAGCTCAGGAGGGTGGCGCAGCTACGGAAATTCAGGGTGTGATCAACAGTCAGATGGCGGCGTTTGCCGAAGATGATTTCGCCAACGCCTTCACCTTTGCCGCCGAGAACATCCAGCGCATGTTTGGCACGCCGGAAAACTTTGGCGCGATGGTAAAACGCGGCTATCCGATGGTTCATCAGGCCGAGGATGTGCGGTTCGGAGAGCTGCGCGCGGAGGGAAATGCGCTGTGGCAGCGTGTGTTGGTGCGTGATGGTTCAGGTGTGGTGCATGCGCTGGAGTATCTGATGATCAGCGATGGCGACAGCTGGCGCATTGCGGCGGTGCAGTTGATGCAGCCTAAAGGGATGGGTGCTTAATCCTGACTTCTTCTTGCTGAGGACAGTACCGTTGCGCAATGTGCGTGCAGTGCCCTCAGCGCCTTTTTATTTTTCTTTCGTTTTCTGTGCCCCGGTTTCGCGTCCGTTTCGGCGTGGTGATTGGGAGTGCGCGCCTGAGAGATGGGCGGGAAAGGAAAGAGATGAACAAGGCGATTACCGAAGGTGTTCTGTTAATGCCCCCTCAGTTTTCGGAGGGGTTGGCGGTCTGGTCCAGTGGGGACGGCACGCCAGGCAGCGATACCTATGACGGCGCGGTCAACGCAGCCTTGGTTCCGGCGGATCAGGATTTTGGCGGGTGTCTTGAATTGATCAAAACCGAAAGTGTGCAGACGCTGCGGTATATGGGAGACACACCTCTGTTGCCCGGGTGCTACCTGCGCGTGACAGCGCGTGTTAAGGCCATTAGCGGCAACCTACCTTCGGTGCGTTTGGCTGGCTGGGCTGGGGACAGTAACGGTGATCATGTCGGTGGTTTGGTAGAAGTGGGGCCCAGTGTGGCGCTGCAGACATATGGTGATGTCGTCGAGGTGAGCGCGATTATTGGCGCCGGCGCGCGTGGCGGCGTGGATATGGTGTGGGGGGCTACCCCTGTTTACGGACATTTCGGTATCGACCTTACCGGCAGCCTTGGTGGGGTCGTTCGGGTCGATGATATTGTGATTGAAGACATTATCCGCGTGTTCCACCGGCAGATGCTCAGCCGCGTGGACGTGCGTGATTACGGCGCAGTCGGGGATGGTGTCGCAGATGACAGTGCCGCCTTTGACGCTGCAGATGCAGATGCTGCGGGGCGCGACGTGTTGGTGAGCGCAGGAACGTATTTCCTTGGGAACAGTGTCACTATTGAGAACCCTGTGGTGTTTGAGGGCACGGTCAGTATGGCGCGGGAACATGTTTTGAGTTTGCGCCGCAACTTTGATTTTCCAAGCTATGCCGAGGCCTTTGATGACGAGAAGGAAGGGTTTAAGCGGGCGTTTCAATCCCTTCTGAATGACAGTGATCATGAAAGTCTGGATCTGTGTGGACGGCGTATCACCATAGATGAGCCATTGGATCTGCGGGCAGCGGTGCCCAATCGCAGTTCCTATGCGCAACGGCGGATCATCAAGAATGGTCAGCTTTATGTGACTGGCGACAGTGTTTGGGAGCCGGATGTTGTGAGCAGTCAGGCCACCTATGCGCCCAGCGATGGTCGACTTTTGCGCAACGTTAGCAATGCGGCAAATGTGCAGGTTGGCTCGGTTGTGACCGGAAACGGGGTGGGACGTGAGGTCTATGTACGCAGTGTCAATATCGGCACTCAGGAGATCACGCTTTCCCAACCGCTTTATGATGCCGAGGGTACGCAGAATTTGACGTTCACTCGTTACAAGTATGTGCTGGATTTCAGTGGCTTCACCAAAGTGAGCCAGATGTCGGTAAGCAATGTGGAATTGCTTTGCAACGACAAGGCCAGCGGTGTCCTGTTGTCTGGGAGCGGGATTGCGTTTCATTTTCGGGACAGTTTCATAAACCGCCCGAAACATCGCGGCATCAGCTCACCGGGCGAGGGGTGTCAGGGCATGTTGGTGGACCGTTGCCAGTTTTTGACAGCGGAGGGCGCAGATCGTGCGCAGGATCGCGTCAGTGTGGCAATCAATTGCAACGCCAATGATGTGAAGTTGCGCAACAACCGCGCCAGTCAATTCCGGCATTTTGCAGTGATCGGCGGGTCAAATTGCACGATTACGGGAAACCACTTTTTTCAGGGAGACAGCGAAGCCGCCGGAGTGCGTACGGCGGGGGCGCTGTTGGCGCAGGGCTATTGTTCGGCGACCATTGACGGGAACTACATCGACAATGCGACGATAGAGTGGTCCAACGAATATGATCCAGAGCCAAATTTTGACGGTGGGTTTTCTTTTGGAGCGCTGTCGATCACGGACAATGTGTTCTTGTCTGGCGCGGTGGCACCGTGGTTTGCCTATCTCGTGATTAAGCCACATGGCTCGGGGCACTACATCACGGGCCTCAAAGTAACGGGGAACAAATTCCGCTCCATCAATGGCAGCATTGACCGGGTGGATCGTGTCGACACGAGTTTCGCGGATCTGGATATGACAAAAGACAAAAACGTTCAGTTTGGTGGCAATACGTTCCACAACGTCTCAACACCTACGTCCAATCCATTGCGACTTACGCAGGATCAGAGTTCCGAGGCGAGTACCTGGGTTGTAGACACGGAGGGACAATTGCCATTTGGCGGGCGATGTCGGTCAGTAGAATCTGTGGTGGCCACCAAGCGGTTACGCAACACGTCTGGGCAAACGGTTTATGCGGTTCCCTATGTTGGACTTCAGCAGGGCAGCAATGGCGATCAAGTTGATCTGCATTGGGAAACCGCCTTGCGTGGTGAAGTGACGGTTGTTGTCCGGATGGACTAGGCGCTCAACGGTTGCGGCCTTCGCGCCAGACAAGAATGGCGGCGGCGCAGAGAATGATACCTGCGCCGAGCCAGCTGATTGCATCAGGCATGACCGAGAACACCGCCGCGTCATAAAGTGCAGCGAAAGCGAGAGATGTATAGAAAAACGGGCTGACAAAACTCGCGTCCGCCATGCGCATGGCGTTGATGAAGCAGGTTTGCGCCGAAGCCATCAGCAGGCCAATTCCCACCAGTGCCGCCCACTGCTGCAAGGTTGGCATTTGCCATACAAAAGCTGCGGCGACTGAGGCGATGGTCAGGCCAATTGCGTTGTTGATTAGCAGAATTTGGAAAGGGCGTTCGCGGCCGGTGAGTTTCTTAATAAATATGAGCTCGCCCCCCATGGCAAATGCCGCGCCCAAAGCGAGGAAGGCGCCAAATTCCAGAGCACCTGCGCCGGGACGTGTGAGCACCATCGCACCGCCGAAGGCCAAGGCAGCAGACTCCCAGCGCCAAGGGCCGATCTTTTCGCCCAGAAACGGGATTGCAAGCAGCATTCCGACCACCGGATTCAGAAAGCTGATCGCGGTGGCGTCTGACAGGGGAATGAAGGCTGCGGCGGCAAACATCAGCGTCACACCGCCCCAGCCTAAGGTTGATCGACCGATATGAAGGCCCCAGCTTGGACGGGTGATGTAAGGCCGTATAATCATCGCAGCCGTGGCAAACCCTAAGAATGCGAACAGAAAGCGCCCGTGGCTGATTTGAAGTGGGTGCATTTCCGGCCCCAAGGCACCAGTGCCTAGAGCGTTGGCCAGCAAGGTGGTGCCCGCCGCAAATGCCGAGGCGGCAAGGGTCAGCGCGGCGGCAAGAGCCGGATTGGTGCGGGGCAGGGGGGGGCGCTCATAAGGCGGTTATGAGCCTGCTTTTCGGAGTGGCAAGGGACGGCTTTGAGGTGTGTTACTTGGGGAGATAAGTTCCGCCGATTTGCAGGGATGTCACAAAAAATGCGCGAAACGAAAGTTGGGGGTTCCCATTTGTTGCCGATGCCTCTAGGCAGGGTTCAAACGCACAGATATCCCCTTTGTTCGACGCCGACGCGCATCTGCGTGACCGGCCCTTGATCCATTGCGCTGCAAAGTGGCGCACAAGCTCTCAAAAACATTGACGCAAATGCCGCAAGTGATGCAGTCACTAAGGCTCATGATCTAAAAAGGAAGATCGACATGATCCCGTCCGTTTTGCCGACGTACAACCGCGCCGCCCTCACGTTTGAGAAGGGCGAAGGAAGCTGGATGATCGAGGCGGATGGCCGACGTTTTCTGGATCTGGGCGCGGGCATTGCTGTGAACGTGCTGGGCCATGCCAATCCAGTTTTGGTGGAAGCCTTGACCGAGCAGGCGAGCAAGCTGTGGCATGTGTCTAATTTATACAACATCACCCAACAACAGGCACTGGCGGACAAGCTGGTGGCGCATACCTTTGCGGACACAGTGTTTTTCACCAACTCCGGCACCGAGTGCTGTGAGTTGGCGGTGAAGATGGCGCGCAAGTATTGGCACGACAAAGGTGAGCCGGAGCGGGTGGAGATCATCGCCTTTGAAGGTGCGTTCCATGGCCGGAGCTCTGCTGGGATTGCAGCGGCGGGCGCGGAGAAGCTTGTAGCGGGCTTTGGGCCGATGTTGCCGGGGTTCCATCAGGTGGCCTGGGGCGATCTGGACGCGGCCAAGGCGCTGATTTCTGATCAGACGGCAGCCATAATTGTTGAACCTGTGCAGGGTGAAGGTGGTATCCGCCCCATGGCGGATGAGGACCTCAAAGCGTTGCGGGCAATCTGCGATGAAGCGGGCATTTTGCTGATCATGGATGAGGTGCAATGTGGTGTGGGCCGGACTGGCAAGCTGTTTGCCCATGAGTGGGCCGGTGTGACGCCGGACATTATGATGGTCGCCAAAGGCATTGGTGGTGGCTTCCCGTTGGGCGCGGTGCTGGCTACGGAAGACGCCGCGAGCGGTATGGTTGCGGGCACCCATGGGTCCACATACGGCGGCAACCCGTTGGCCTGTGCCGTGGGTGGCGCGGTGATGGATGTGGTTGCGGATGAAGCGTTTCTGGCGGAAGTAAACCGCAAGGCGGGCCTGCTGCGTCAGAAGCTGGAAGGGCTGGTTGCTGGGAATCCTGAGGTGTTCGAAGAGGTGCGTGGCGCCGGGCTGATGCTGGGGCTGAAGTGCTCCAAGGCGGCCTGTGGTGACGTTGTGGCGGCGGGCTATGAAAATGAGGTCGTGACCGTGCCTGCGGCTGACAATGTGGTGCGGTTGCTGCCGCCCCTGAACATTTCCGATGAAGAAATTGCCGAGGCTGTTGAACGGCTTGAAAAGGCGGCGGCGCACGTGAGCGCAGAAGGTTAAGGACTATAGAAATGAAGCATTTTCTGGATATCAATAAGACGGCGGTAGATGATCTGCGCAACATGATCGACAGCGCCAAGACGATCAAAGACGCCCGCAATGGTCGCCCGAAAGGCGCGTTGGATGACGATCTGCCGCTGAAAGATCACATGGTTGCGCTGATCTTTGAAAAGCCGTCGACGCGGACCCGTGTGAGCTTTGACGTTGGCGTGCGCCAGATGGGCGGACAGACCATGGTGCTCTCCGGCTCTGAAATGCAGCTCGGTCATGGTGAGACCGTTGCGGACACCGCCAAGGTGCTGAGCCGATATGTCGACCTGATCATGATCCGGACTTTTGAAGAGGCCACATTGTTGGAGATGGCGGAGAACGCCACAGTGCCGGTGATCAACGGTCTGACCAACCGTACCCACCCATGCCAGATCATGGCGGACATTCTGACCTTTGAAGAAAAGGCGGGACCGATTGCAGGTAAGAAAGTCGTGTGGTCGGGCGACGGCAACAACGTTTTTGCCAGCTTTGCCCATGCGGCTGGGCAGTTTGGCTTTGATTTAACATTCACCGGTCCTCAGACACTGGACCCGGAGCAAGGGTTCATTGACGAAGCTCGCGCCAAAGGTGTGAAGGTGGAGATCGAGCGGGACCCTGTGAAGGCTGTGCAAGGCGCAGATCTTGTGGTGACCGACACTTGGGTGAGCATGCATGATGCCCCGTCTGCACGGGAGCGTCGTCACAATCAACTGCGTGGGTTCCAAGTGAACGAAGAGTTGATGAGCCACGCCAAAGATGACGCGCTGTTCATGCACTGCCTTCCGGCACACCGGAACGAAGAGGCCACCAACGCCGTGATGGATGGGCCAAATTCGGCGGTGTTTGATGAGGCGGAAAACCGGCTGCACGCGCAAAAGGCGATCATGAAGTGGTGCCTTCAGAGCTAAGGCTTGCGGCATTGAGTAACGTAAGGGCGTCAGCGCGACTGGCGCCCTTTTTGTTGTCTGGTCGTCCGATGTGCGCCTAAGCTGGCTGTGCGAGAGGACAAAGGGAGTGCGTTATGGGTGAGGCGCAAGGGCGTAAGAACAGGCCAAGGATTGTGGTGGCCGGGGCTGGCAGTATCGGGTGTTTTGTCGGCGGGTTGTTGGCGCGCGGTGGGCATGATGTGACGCTGTTGTTGCGGGCAGGTACGGCTGAGGAAATCACACAGAATGGTCTCATCCTGACGGACTTTGGTGACTTGGACGTGGCATTGTCGCCGGATCGGTTTGCGATGAGTATGGACCCGGGTTGCTTGGCCGCAGCGGACATTGTGTTAACCACCGTGAAGAGTGGCGCCACCGAGGCAATGGCAAAGCAGATTGCAGAGCATGCGCCGGAAGACGCAGTGGTGGTCAGTTTGCAGAACGGTGTAGAGAATGCAGCGCTGCTGCGGGCGCTGCTGCCGGGCTGGGACGTGCGGGCGGGCATGGTGCCGTTTAACGTGGTCTGGGTGGGCGGTGGTCGGTTCCACCGTGGCACCAGCGGCGATATCCTTATTGAGCGCGGCCAGGGGCACGTGGCGCGGCATTTAAGCCTGCCGGACTTACATGTGCACGAACATGGCGACATGGCGGCGGTACAGTGGGGTAAGTTGCTGATCAACCTCAACAATGCGTTGAACGCCCTGTCAGGTCTGCCGCTTCGCGCGCAGATTGGAGACCGGGGCTGGCGGAGGTTGATGGCGGCACAGATTGTGGAAGCTTTGATGGTTTTACGAGCGGCGGAAGTGGCCTTTGAGAACCCGGTTGCGAAAGTGCCAATGGGGGCGGTGCCGCGCATTTTGCGGTTGCCGACATGGGCCTTTCGGTTGGTCGCGAAAACGATGCTTTCAATTGATCCCACGGCCCGCAGTTCGATGTGGGAAGATCTTGAGAAAGGCCGTGCGACAGAGATTGACGAGTTGCAGGGGGAAATTGTGCAGTTGGCGCAGACGGCCAATGTGGCAGCGCCGGTCAATGCGGGTATTGCCGGGCTGATCCGGAAGGCGGAGGCACGGGGAGTAGGATCCCCTAATCTCACAGCACAGGACGTGAGAAAACATCTGCGGACGCAAAGTGCGCCCGCAGCCAGCTAGTTTTAGCTGCTCAGCGTGTTGAGCGCATAAAAGATCACAGCGGACATCACTGCAGCAGCGGGCACGGTGATGACCCATGCCGCGATGATGGTCATGAAGTGACTGCGGCGCACCAGTTTGCGTCGGCGACGTTCTTCTGGCGCAATGCGTTTTTCCGGAGCGCGTTGTACAGTGGTTTTGCGCAGGCGGCGCTCGGCGTGCCATTCGCGGTAAAAGCCGACCCCAAAAATACCGCCTACAGCAATGTGGGTGGAGCTGACTGGCAGGCCCAGCCAAGAGGCGACAATCACAGTTATCGCGGCAGACAGAGCCACACAGTAGGCGCGCATCGGGTTCAGTTTGGTGATTTTTTCGCCCACCATGCGGATCAGCTTGGGCCCAAACAGGAACAGACCGAAAGAAATCCCAAAGGCGCCGATGATCATCACCCAGTTGGGGATAGAGACCTTGGCTGCGAACTCACCGAACTCGGCCGCATGTACGATGGCAGCCAGCGGGCCAACCGCGTTGGCCACGTCATTGGCGCCATGGGCAAAAGACAAGAGCGCTGCAGAGAACACCAGAGGGATGCCAAACAGAACTTTCAGCGATTTGTTACGGTTCTCCAACCCTTCGGATTGTTTGCGGATGAGAGGAGCCGAGACAACATAAGCCAGGCCTCCCGCAGCTGCGCCAATCAGCAGAGCGGTTTGTAGGTCAATTTTGATGATCTTTTTGAGGCCTTTGAGCGCCAGATAAGACGCAAATGCTGCGGCCATGATGCCGATCAGGACAGGCACCCAGCGACGGGCGGCCGCAATTTTGTCGTCTTGATAGATGATTTTGGTCTTGATGAAGGCCAGAAACGCGGCTGCAATCACGCCCCCTAGCACTGGTGAAATTACCCAGGAGGCGGCGATCTTGGCCATGGTCGGCCAGTTCACGGCGGCAAAGCCTGCGGCTGCGATGCCTGCCCCCATGACGCCACCAACAACAGAGTGGGTGGTGGACACTGGTGCGCCCACCCAAGTGGCGAGGTTCACCCAGAGCGCGGAAGAAATCAGCGCGGCCATCATAGCCCAGATAAAGACAGTGGTGTTGGCCATTCCGGTGGGGTCGATGATGCCCTTTGAAATGGTGGAAACCACATCGCCGCCGGCCAGCAACGCACCTGCGCTTTCAAAGAAGGCAGCTATGACAATGGCGCCCCCCATGGTGAGCGCATTGGCGCCCACAGCAGGGCCCATATTGTTGGCCACATCGTTGGCGCCAATGTTGATCGCCATATAGGCACCAATCCCAGCGGCCGCGATGATGATCATCGTGTTGGAGTCGCCGCCTGAGAGAAGGCCAGCGGCCACACCTGCGAGCACAATGAAGGCAATCGCAATGCCAAAGCCGACCATAGGTCGGGCGACATAGATGGTGGCAGATTCCAGATGGGAGATACGGTTGAGGTCTCGGTCCAGAGTGGACCATTTCTTGCCTGCATTTGGCGAGGTCATGACAAAGAATCCCGGCTTTAAGTCGTACGGGGGGGCTACCCCCGTCACCGGGTCAATGCAACGATTTCGTTACAAATGTGTTACGAAACATTTACAATTCGCGCAGTATGGCCTGCAATTGTGGTTCGTTCACCATATCGGCGGCGTCTTGCGCGGGCACCCATTTGCGCGTGCGTTCCTCCGACTCCGGGAAATCGTCGACCAGTTCTTTGACTTCAGTTTCGAAAACCGTCACGTCCACCGGCACTTCAAGGCCGCCGTCCAGGCGCTTGTCATAGCCATAAATGCCAACAGGCTCGCTGTTGATGTTGGCCTCTTTCACGCCCGCTTCTTCCCAAGCTTCGCGCAGGGCCGCGCCGGGGGCATCCAGACCGGTGATGGGCCAGCCTTTGGGCAATACCCAGCGACCTGTATCACGCGACGTGATCAACAAGACCTCTGTGGTGCCCTGCGTCTCACGCGTACACAGCGCGGCCACTTGGATACGGCGCGGGCGCCGCCACAATGGTGCGATTACGCTATCGAAAGCGGTTTTCAAGGCGTTGGTCATGGACGTCTGCTCGACTTTTTTCGGTTTTGTTATCGGGTCGGTTCTTTGTTGTTCTTTTGTATATACGTTTTAACCGTTAAAACGTCAAGGTTTGCCCCAAATACATCTATTGTTTTCGGCGTTTGGCCCGCAATGTGGGGTCTGCTTGGGTGGGGTCTTCGGGCCAGGGATGCTTGGGGTAACGGCCGCGCATGTCTTTGCGCACGTCGGCATAAGAACTGGCCCAGAAGCCGGGGATGTCCATGGTGGTTTGCACTGGTTTTTGGCCCGGAGACAACAGGGTCACGCGCAGCGGAGTATTGCCCACCATTGGGTGGGTGGTTTGGCCAAAGAGCTCTTGCAGGCGCAGGGTTATTTCTGGGTTTTCGCCGGAGTAGTCGATGGGAATTTTGCGATCCAGCGGCGTGGTGAAATGCGCGGGGGCCAGTCGGTCGACAAGTTGCATTTGGTTCCAGTCAAGGCGTGCGCGCAGAGCGTCCAGCAGGTCGAATTTCTTCCAGTGGTCGGCAGTTTTCACGCCGGTCAGGTGTGGCAGGAGCCATTCGTCGATGGTCGACAACAGTGCGTCTGGCGTCATGTCGGGCAGATCGTGACCTGCGGCGCGGATCAGCTCGACGCGGGCGACAAAGCGTTGGGCGGCAGGGGAGAGCGTGACGCCGAGGTCGCGCACCCCGTCGAGCATGGCGGCGGCGATGGCATCATCGGGGGCGTCTTTCCAGATGCGGTCGTCCAGCGCAACGGCGCCAAACATTTCTTGGCGGCGGGCAATGACTCGGCGCTCACGTTTGGACCAGTGGCAGTTGTCTTGCCAGGAGATCAGATCTGCAAACAGCTCGCGGATTTGGCCTTCGGAGATTTGGATGGCCTGTCGAATGCGTGCCTCGCGTGGGTTGCCGTCTGTATCTGTCACCACGATCAGGCGGGTGGCGGCCAATGGGTCTTCGTCATTGAGTACGGTGCCTTTGCCGCCAGAGAGGACAAATCGTGGATCGTCACCTTTGCGGTGCAGGCCGATACGGTCTGGGTAAGCCAGTGCTGCGAGCTCTGCCGAGCTGCGGAGTGTGGGATCGCTGCCTTTGGCGGATTTGGCGAGGCGTTTGGCCTCGTCGCGGATCGCGTGCAGTGCGGCGCGGTTGACGCCGTAGGGGCGGCGGTCAGTGAAGCGTTTGAGGTCTGTCAGGGCTTCGATGCGTAGGGCGAGGTCCACGGGTGCGCCACGGGTAAGCGGATCGCGGGCGGCAAGCAGCGCGGCCATAGGCGCGGCTTGCGGGCCTGCGGTGGCGAGCATGTGGGCGAGGCGGGGATGCAAAGGCAGTTTGGCAAGGGCTTTGCCATGCGCGGTGATGCGGTTGTCGCCGTCCAGCGCGCCGAGCATTTGTAACACAGATTGCGCCTCGGCAAAGCTGCCGGGGTTGGGCTGCGTTAGCAACGCCAAATCGGTGGGCGCGGCGCCCCAGAGGGCGAGTTCCAGAGCCAGGCCAGTGAGGTCGGCGGCTTCGATTTCGGCGGGCGGGAAAGGCAACAGTGCGCCTTCTTCGCCCTTGGTCCAGAGGCGGTAGCAGATGCCCTCTGCCACACGGCCTGCGCGGCCTTGGCGTTGGGTGGCTTCGGCGCGGGTGACGCGTTCGGTGACAAGGCGGGACATGCCTGAGCCGGCATCAAAGCGGGCGCGGCGGGCGCGGCCAGCGTCAACCACCACACGCACGTCCTGAATGGTGAGAGACGTTTCCGCAATCGAGGTTGCCAGCACCACTTTGCGGCCTTGTTTGGCCGGGCGAATGGCGGCTTGCTGATCTTTGAAGGGCATGGCGCCAAACAGGGGATGCACCGTGCAGTCATCCGGCAGGTTGAGCAAAGATTGCGTGCGGCGGATCTCACCTTCGCCGGGCAGGAAGACCAGCACACCACCTTCGGTCTCGTTGACGGCCTGAGTAATCAGGCGGGCGGTGGCCTCTTCCAGGCGTGTGTTTTTGGGCAAGGGTCTGTCGAGCCAGCGGGTTTCCACAGGGTAGGCGCGCCCTTCTGACGTGATCATAGGCGCGTTGCCCATGAGGGCGGCGACCGGCTCTGCGTCCAGCGTGGCGGACATCGCCAGCAGGATCAGATCGTCACGCAGGGCGTCGCAGATTTCGAGACAGAGCGCGAGGCCAAGGTCTGCGTTCAGGCTGCGTTCGTGGAATTCGTCAAAGATGACCGCGCCGACGCCGGAGAGCTCCGGATCGGATTGGATCATGCGGGTGAGAATGCCTTCGGTGACCACCTCGATGCGGGTGGATTTGGAGGTCTTGCTCTCGCCTCGCACGCGGTAGCCTACGGTTTGACCTGCGGTTTCGCCCAAAGTCTGCGCCATACGTTCGGCGGCGGCCCGAGCGGCCAGACGGCGCGGTTCCAGCATCAAGATGCGGCCCTGAGTAAGGTTCGCTTCCAGCATGGCAAGGGGCACAACAGTGGTTTTACCCGCGCCGGGAGGGGCTTGCAGGACCGCGCGACCGGTGGTGCGCAGGGCAGCGATCAGGGGATCGAGGGCGTCGTGGATGGGCAGTTGCGTCATAGGGCACCTTATCGGCCCGTGGGCGCGGGGCGTCTAGGGGGGATCACGCGCTAGTCACGGCGGAAGAGTTTGGCCTTGCCGTGGCGGGAGGTGAGATGCACTTCGCTGGCACGCCAAAGATCGCCTTCGGGGGTGTAGACAATGGAGAGTGGCGAGGTTTTGAGTTCCGCCAGTTCTTCAGCGGAATAGCCGCCGATGCGGCCATAGGTGCCTGAACAGGTGACTTTGTCGTCGCCGTTTTGGCGAGACTTGAGCGTGATGCGCACAAGGCGGGTGCCGTCGTATTGGGTCTGGTCAAGTGTGCAGAGCTTGTCTGCCTTCCGGTCGCGCAAGGTGAGCCACATCATGGTCATGGGGTCTACCGCGCCGCGTTTGGCTTTGTCTGAGATCGGTGTAGCGGGTGTTTGTGCGCCGGCGGTTTTGCGCGGCAGCGTGCCGGAGAAGGTCAAGGTGGTTTCGCTGACCCGTTTGCCGGTGTCGATGAATCCGCTGTAGCGGGAAGGGGCGATTTTGGCTCCTTTTACGGTGCCTTTGCTTTGAGCTGTGAAGCGAATGCGCCGCAGGACTCCAGCGAGGCCTGTTGTATGAAAGGTGCCGTTTCCGGAAAAAGCACTTCTGGTTTGTTTGCCGGTGACGTTCAATTCGCCAACTTTAAAGCCAAAAGCGTGTACCGACCATTTTTGCGTTTCGGCATTGACGATCTGAGGTGTCTGAACTGCGGCACAGAGCAGCAGAACGGCGAGAAGGCGGCAAGGGCGGGGTAGACAAAATGGGGTCATGCGCGGCATGAAGACTCACAATCAAAAAGATACAGGCTTGTCCATGGATATCGCAGATCTGCGCGACAGAATACTGAAACAGGACCGTCGGGCGCTGGCCCGTGCCATCACCCTGGTAGAGAGCGCGCGGCCGGATCATCGGGCGCAGGCCACGGCTTTGTTGGACGATCTGTCAAAAGCGGGCAAACAGTCGCTGCGGATTGGGCTATCAGGCACGCCGGGGGTGGGGAAATCCACCTTCATCGAAAGCTTTGGCATGATGTTGACTGCGCAAGGTCTGCGCGTGGCCGTGTTGGCAGTGGATCCGTCTTCGGCACGCTCCGGTGGCTCTATTCTGGGGGATAAAACGCGGATGGAACGGCTGAGCCGGGACCGCAATGCGTTTATCCGTCCATCGCCCAGCCAAACCCATTTGGGCGGCGTGGCACGGCGTACGCGCGAAGCTGTGGCGCTCTGTGAGTGTGCGGGCTTTGACGTGGTGTTGATTGAGACCGTTGGGGTTGGCCAATCTGAAACGGTTGTGGCGGAGATGTCGGATTTGTTCTTGCTGTTGCTGGCACCTGCGGGTGGTGATGAATTGCAAGGTGTGAAGCGTGGGATCATGGAGATGGCTGACGTTATACTGGTGAATAAAGCGGATGGCGATCTGAAGAGCGCGGCCATGCGGACCTGCGCGGATTATTCTGGAGCGTTGCGGCTGTTGCGTAAGCGGCCACAGGACCCACAAGGGTTCCCCAAGGCCATGACGGTGTCGGCGTTGGAGGAAGACGGTTTGACCACCGCCTGGGATGAGATGACTGTCCTTGCAGAGTGGCGCAAGGCAGAGGGGCATTGGGCTTACCGGCGTGCGGCGCAGGCTCAGTTTTGGTTTCACGAGGAAGTGCGACAAGGGTTATTGGCGCGGCTGAAGCACGGCAATGCGCCGCAACATCTCAGCAGCCTGGATGCAAAAGTGGCTTCTGGTGTCATGACGCCTGGTCAGGCCGCTAAGGAGATGCTTGATCGACTCTCCTGATTTGCGCAATCATCGGCAAATCGTGCGTCTGACATTTGAAGATTGATAAGGCTTTTGCCTTACTTATTGCGTCTTTGGACGACGCCGTCGATTTGGAGTGAGTGATGGAATTGCCTCCACCTGGAGAATTTGAATGGTCCCTGCGGGGTCTGGAAGAAGCCAAGACCGTTTTCACGCAGAATCGCGATGGTCGCATCGTGTTGGAAGTGCGCCACCCTGTTGTTACAGGCGTGACCGCTGAGATGGTTGATTGGTGGTTCGGGATTTATGCCCATCTGCACATTCAAACAGTTGGCGAACGCCTTCAGGCCTTCAAGCTTTGGCATCCGCGCGACCATATCTCCATTCAGCGCGCGGACAAAGGTTGGTTCGGGCACTTGAAGCCTGGTGACCGGGTCACCTTGAAAGAGACCTATGGGGCAAACAAAGAGTACGGCAATACAGAAACGTTTTTCGTCACTAAGCGGGATCGGGGAGGATATGCGTTGATAGTTAAGCGCTTTGGCTTGACCGTTGCGGACATGCGGTATGCGTTTGAGGACACGCCGGAGGGTCTTTGTGTGTCCACTCGACTTTGTGTCGGAGTGGCGGATGGGTGGGCCAAAACGCTGATCAACCATTTTTTTGTGCCGCTTCTTTTTGATGAGAAAAAAACTGAAGCGTGGATGTCGCACAATGTTGAAGAGGTTGGGGCGTGGAGCCATTTCCTGCCTGAGATTTTTGCGCTGCGTGAACAAGGCGATGTGATCATTTGGGGACGTGAGAAAGCTGTGTAGCGGTCTCTCTGTCGCAGCGTCAATTATCATAACTTCTTGCTTTGTTTCTCCAATCCCCACAGTTTGAAATCAGCTGTTTTGGCATATGCGACAGGTGTCGGAACAAGCTCTTGAGTTGCGCAGGAGCAGGAGACGTACGTGCAGTTACCAGAACCAAGAGAATTTGGCTGGGCGTTGAAAAGTTTTGACAATGCCCATTCCATAGTCACGCATCTTCCAGATGGGAGAACACTGTTTGAAGTGGACCATCCGCCCGTGCGGGATGTGACCGCCGAGATGCTCACATGGTGGTATGGAATTTATGCCGATTTGACCCTAGAGATCGATGGGGTCAGCTACCCCGCGTTTTTGGTGAGCCATCCGTTGGATCACATCTCTTTGAACAGCGAAAAGGCTGTGCCGGAGGGGCCGCTACAGGTAGGGGACTTTTTAAACATTAAAGAGGCCTATCAACGCAATCCAAAATTTTCATTGGATGAACGTTTGGAGGTGGTGGCTTTGGAGGAGCATCGCTTCGCTCTTAAAGCTACGCGTCGCGGTGTGACAGTGGCGGATCTGGAATTTCGGTTTGAAGACGGACCGGACGGCGCAAAGTTCACCAATCACTTAACGGTGGGCGTAGAAAGCGGTTGGCTTAAGCCGTTGGTCAACCGGGTTATGATTCCTTGGCTGTACTATGAGGACAAGAATTACGCCTGGGTGCTGCACACCGTGGAAGAGATTGGCAATTTTGAGAATTTCCTTCCAGAAATCTTTGCGCGCCGGGATCAGGGCATGACAATCCGGTGGAACCGCAACTGTCTCGCGGATAATGAAGATCGGGCGCCAGAAGGTTAGCGGGCAAAATGCAGCCAAAGCGCGGCTGAATCACTTGACGCCCCCGTGAAATGGGCCTAATGACGCCAGACAAATTTCCGGGCGCAGCCTAGGCGGCGCCCACTTGCTTTGACGGGGTCGATCTCCCCGTAGACCGATAAAACGAGGATGAACCCATGTCGCGCCGTTGCGAACTGACCGGAAAAGGCCCGATGACGGGCAACAACGTAAGCCACGCCAAAAACCGTACCCGTCGCCGGTTTCTGCCAAACCTGAACGACGTGACCCTACAGTCTGAGACTCTGGGCCGTGGTTTCAAATTCCGCATTTCCGCAGCCGCGCTGCGCACTGTGGATCACCGCGGTGGCCTGGACGCGTTTATGGCAAAAGCCAAAGACGTCGAGCTGTCTGATAGCGCTCTGAAAGTCAAAAAAGAGATCGCCAAAGCACAGGCAGCAAACGCCTGATTGCGCTGATCTTTTGAAGATTTTGACAGCCTCGCAGTTTTGCGGGGCTGTTTCTTTTTGTCGCCTTCACAATTCCAACGGGGCATGCATATATGCGGCCATGACGCTTCGTTTGCGCAGATATGTGGCCGCCGTTATGGCGCTGGTGCTGGTTCTGACCGGGCACAGCATGGCTATTGCGCGTGGCATGACCGGCCCGGAAGGCTTTGCGGAATACTGCATCGGCGAAAGCGCAGTGATGGTGCCGGTGGACGCCGAGGGCAATCCCACCGGGCCGGCGCATTTCTGTCCTGACGTAAGCTTGTCTCTACTCAATTGGGTGGCCCTGGATCAACCGAACGTGGGCGAGGTGCTTGGCCGGAGTGAGATACTTCGTTTCCAACAGATGGCTGTCGAGGACGTGATTCGTCTTATCGCGGAAAGCGCGCGGGCGCCGCCGGTAGTTTTTCTCTGATCCAATCAATTAACACAGAGAAAACCTATCGGACGGGAGACCAATATGTCCTTCAAAACCCTTTCCTTCGCGGCGGCTACTGCCGTTGCTTTCGCCTTGCCTGCTTTCGCTGAGAGCACCATTGCGGTGAATGACGCTTATGCGCGTGTATCTTCCAAGATGGCCAAAGCTGGTGCAGCTTTCATGGTGATCGAGAACACTGGTACTGAGGACGATCAGTTGGTCAGCGTGACGTCTGACGTGGCCAAACGCACCGAATTGCATACTCATCAGGATGACGGCAACGGCAACATGAAGATGATGCATGTCAAAGAGGGCTTTGCAGTGCCCGCGGGCGGCGAACATGCGCTGGCGCGTGGTGGTGATCATGTGATGTTCATGGGGCTTACTCGCGGGTTGGAACATGGCGATGTGGTGAACGTGACGCTGACGTTTGAAAAAGCTGGAGATGTGATGTTGGAGGTGCCTGTGGATCTGGAGCGCAAACCGGATCACGGTGCCATGAAACATGGCGACGACTCTGGTCATGGCGAAAAGAAGCACGATCACTAACGAAATGCAGGACTGAAAAATTGGAGGTCGGATGCTTTGCATCCGACCTTTTATTTTGACCGGGCGAGCTCGGCGGCGACCCAGTTCGGCACAACCTGCGTGGCCGGCCCAAAATGGGTTTCAGAAAATCGGGAAACGCCCGAGGAAGGCTCAAGGTTTAACTCCACCGTATGAGCGCCAAACATGTCTGCTTCGTTTACGAAATTGGCCGCTGGATAGACTTCGCCGGAGGTGCCAATCGAGACAAACACATCCGCCTGCGCCAAAGCGCTGGAAATGCGTTCCATGCCGTAGGGCATTTCGCCGAACCAGACAACGTCCGGGCGGGTTGCGGCTGCGCCACAGGCCGGGCAGGGGGCATTTGGCGTCATTTTAGGCGGCGCAGGCCAGCGATGGTCGCAGGCGTGGCACAGGGCGCCGTGCAGAGTCCCGTGCATGTGCAGAACGCTTTGGCTACCGGCCTTTTCGTGCAACCCGTCCACGTTCTGGGTCACGATCAGGACGGTGCCGGGGAATTCGGCCTCCAGCTCTGCCAGTGCGAAATGGGCGGCGTTGGGTTCCGCCTCGGCGGATTGAACTCGGCGGGCGTTATAGAAGTCATGCACCAGTTTGGGATTGCGGGTGAAACCTTCCGGGGTGGCGACATCCTCGATACGGTGCTGCGCCCAGAGGCCACCTTCATCACGAAAGGTGCCCAGACCGCTTTCGGCGCTGATCCCAGCGCCGGTGAGGATGACAATCGATTGTGACATGGGGGCTCCTAAGATTGGCTGTGGCCAGTTTCGCAAGCCGAAAGGGAGGTGGCAAGTGCTTGACCTGTATGCCAATTGCGGCGATGGCTATGGCAACACAAGGGAGAGGTTGCATGCGGGTCTTGTTTGTATGTTTGGGCAATATCTGTCGCTCACCTTCGGCGGAGGGCGTGTTTCGCGACATGGCACCAGAGGTGGAAACTGACAGCGCGGGCACAGCGGGATGGCACGTGGGCAAGCCGCCCTATGGACCGATGCAGGCTGCGGCACTCGCGCGCGATGTGGATTTGTCCGACTTGCGTGCGCGGCAGTTTGTGGTGGAAGATTTTGAACGGTTTGATCTGATCATCGGTATGGATGCGGAAAACATCGCCAATATTGAGGCGCTGCGGCCAAACGGGAATACCACCGATGTGCAGCTGTTCACTGATTATGCGTCTGACAGCGAACTGTCTGAAGTGCCAGATCCGTACTACACGCGGGATTTTGATGGCGCGTTGGACCTAATCGAGCACTGCGCGCGCGGGCTTAGGACAGCTATTGCGGCAGGTTGAGGTTTTGGAAAACTGAAAGCTGGGTTAGCGGTCTTCATCGAGGGTTTTGAATGCACCGTCCAGCCAAGGGAAGCGCTCGAGGGCGGGGCTGACCAAATGGGCGTGAATCAGACCGCGCATGCTGTGTGCCACATCGCGCGGCACCGTGTCGGCCCAATCACCGCTGGCGAGCAACGAGATTTGGCGGCTGAATGGTGGGAAAGGTAACGGGTGCGCCTCTACCTGATCGTGGAACCGTGCGGCCCTTAGGTAGCCCAGAGGTGTTGTGATCGCCCAACCGATGCCACGCGACACCATGGCCATGAGGGATGGGTTAGAGCCAATTTCAAACCGGTGCGGAATATCAAACTGAGCGCGGGTCAGTTTAGCCTCGATTTGGCGACCAATAAGTTGTTCCTGACCGTAACGGAGCATGGGCAGGTCTTGCAGCGCTGTTTTGATGTCCCCTGTTTTTGGCAAGTATCCGGCGGGCGCCACGAGAATAAACGGGTCCTGCGCGAGCGGGTATTTTGTTATGCCTTCAATCGCTTCCGGAGCTACTGCGGTTATTGCTAAATGCAAATCACCGTTGCGAATGGCGTCTGTGATCTCATGGCTGGGGGCGGTCACCAAGCGGAAGCGACAGCGGGTCATGGATTCTGCCAGTTTGGTGACCAGCCGTGGAGTCAGATCATTGTCAAAGTCGTCAATGATGCCCATCGATAGCTGGGTCAGGTGGGTGAGGTCCATAACGGTGATTTCGGACTCTGCCAACCTGAGTTGTGAGAGGACCTCCCGCGCGCGGACCAGATAGGCGCGCCCCGCCGACGTGAGCTGCATGGGGCGTTTGCTGTGATCAATCAGGTCGGTGCCAAGGGCGGTTTGCAGGTTTCGGATCTGCTGGGACACGGCGGGCTGTGACAGGCCCGTGATCTCGGAGGCGCGCGCCACTGAGCCATGTTCGGCAAGCGCTTCAAACGCTTCGAGGCCGCGCAATGTGACACCTTTGTTGAGCATAGGTCCCTCCATTAGCTTTGGCTTTTGTGAAAGCGGCTGACCATTGCGTCAAGAGGCTTTCGACACTCCAAAAGAGTCAGCGCAGGTGTTTGCAGCTGGCTACAACGCTGGTTTCGAACTCTTTGTAACGCTTCCAGAAGATTTCATGACTACGCCGGTCCGATTGACGGATTTCCTGTGCCTTATGAGGTTCCTTGATGAAGCTCGCGGCGAGTTTCTGATCTGCACGAGAAAGGCTTTTGTTCGCGGTTTTCTGAATGCAGCGGCACATTTGGCGGGTGGCTGCATCGCGGTCCGAACGTAGGCACGCTCGGTTCAGTGTGCTGGCATCAACCGTCTGAGGAAGTGCAGGAACAAGCATTAGCGCCAAAAACGGCGCAGCGAGAAATCTGGTCATGGTTGCCTCATTTGTCTGTGCCGGGCAGCGTGGCTTGATAGGTGCCCTCTGGTTCGCCCGGCAAAAAAACCAAGCATAGAATGGGGCAAAATCACGTCTGTTGCAATAACATGCCTGTGTTCGGCTATGGCAAGGCAGATGCCTTCAGGTCTCGGCGCCGGAAAACCATTAGTCAATTTGTGGGGGCGTGCACTAAGCTGAAGAAAAGCAAGGAGGAACCTATGCCAAAAATTTCCAAGGAGATGGAGCTTCAGACCGTCATCACGACCTTCGAAATGGCGCCAGGCACCTGCCAAGATCTGCTGGATGCGCTGACCGATGCGTATGATCAGTTCATTTCCAAGCAGCCAGGGTTTATTGCCGCGGGTTTGCATGTGAATGACGCACAGACCCGGATTGCCAATTATTCACAATGGCAGCGTCGGGAGGATTTTCAGGCGATGTTGCGCAGCGAAGAGATGCGGGCACGCAACCGCACGATCAATCAACTTTGTCGCAGTTTTGAACCTGTGATGTATGACGTCATGAAGTCCTATGATTGACGTTTTGGTTCGTTACTGCTGTTGTTGTGTCTGGTTAGGAGTTTGAAATGTATAAGCATATTCTGGTGCCTGTAGCTTTTGACGAGGGCCATGATCCAAGCGAGGCAGTGGCCGTGGCGCGGCGGTTGGTTGATGAGGACGGGCAAGTCAGCTTACTGCACGTGATGGCGCATGTGCCGAGCTATGTGATCAACTACGTGCCAGAAGGGTTTCAAGCCGAGGCTCAGTCCGCGATTGTGGCCAGTCTGGAGGCGATGGGCGGCGATCTTCCGAACGTAAAAGGCGTGGTCGAAGAAGGGCACGCAGGCAAGACGATAGGGCGGTGGGCGGCTGCAAATGCCGTGGATTGCATCGTGATCGCGTCACATAGGCCGGGCGTACAAGACATTGTGTTGGGCAGCACCGCGGCACAGGTTGTGCGGCATGCCAAATGCGCGGTACATGTGACTCGATAGACAGGGAGAAAGGCTTAATTATGCGCGTAGTCAAAGTGTTGCAGGCAGCAGTAGTGGCCTTTGTCGGAATCGTGGCCCAGCCTGTGATGGCAGAGGAAGACATTGGCTTTTCGGACCAGCAGACAAAACGGACCGTGGATATTTTTGCCTATGGTGTCTCTGAATGCGCAAAGGTTGACTTGGTCTATCGTGTGGATTGTCTGCGACAAACTTACAGTCAAACTGTGCGTGTGATCTCAAAGGCTTCGGTCTATTGGGAGGCGGAAGTGGCGCTGACCCGTGTGAACCGCGGGCTATATTCCTTTGTGCGTGCGAATACTGATTCCAACCTCGGGCGGGAACGTGTGAATGGCGGGCGGATCAAAGCCGTCACGCAGGAGTCCTTGCCGCAAGCGATTCAGCTTTATATGGCGGGTGCGGATAGGGCCGCGGAAGTCATGCGAAGCGGCTCATCGATTGAGTCACGTTACTTTGCGCCGATTGCGGATGCAGTGGAGGCATCTAAAGCGTTGCTGCAATAACCGTCATCGCCACAGGTTTGGCGAGACATCTGAAGGTCGGTATCCTGTTGGTATGACGACTTATTTATGGAGGGGCGGCGTTGAACGCGCCTACCTATACGTTTAGGTGCTCAGAGTTGCGGGACGCAGCTCCGCCGGCAGCTCGTCTAGGTGAAAATCCACATGCAGGTGGTTCCCGTCGGGATCATGGATGTTAACCTGCACTATCGGAAAGCCGGGCGGGAAGCCGAAATAGTACTCCAGATTGCGTTTTTTGAGCACCTCGAGAAACGCGGGTAAGTCAGTGGCGGCAAAAGCGGCATGTTCAATGCGATCTATTTCCCGCCCGCGATGAGCGGTTTTGTGGAGCCCACCAGGTGCACCACCGCTTGGTCGCCGAGGTACATCCAGGCACCTGGAAAACCGAAATCCGGCCGAGGGCCGTTGGTCATGCCCAACACCTCTTCGTAAAAGCGGACCATGTTGTCGAGATTCTGCGTGCCGATGTTGGCGTGATCTAATTTGTGTAATGGCATGGTGCGACGGTAGGGCGCGCCATTGCGCTCCGTCAAGAAAAAGGTGTTGGCGCTAACAAATCTTCGGGTGCCAGTCGGAAAGCCTTGCCAAACCCGCCATTCATCAGGCCGCCGGACACCTCAAATCGCACAAATGAGAAATCGGGGAAATCAACGTAGAGTTTGGCTTTCGGCCGCAGCGACAAGTAGTGGTCACGAGTTTGAGCATGGGCGTCGCTGTCTTTGGCGAGGAACGATGCCTTTGTGTGCAATGTCATGCGCGGGTGGGTGAGTGGGTCGCCTTTGTCGCCAGGTTCGCCAACCAATAGCGCGCAGTGGGCGTTTGCGCGCAGGGCTGCTGTGTGGCTGGACAGATCAGAGACCAATGTGATTGGGGCGCCATCGGGGCCGGTGGCAAGAGCGACGCGGGTCACAGACGGCGTGCCGGTGGCGGGGTCGGTGACAGCAAGCGCAGCGTAGGTTGCGGTGGTCATCAAGTCGCGGGCCAGCGTGCGGGCCTCAGCATCGGTTGGGCGGATCGGGTCAGATTTGGTCATGGTGGAAGCGTGTCAGTTTTTCAGGGGGAGCAAAAGTGTGCAGCAAACAAAAACGGCGCCTGGGTTCAACCTGGGCGCCGGTATTGTGTAGCTGGCGGGACCGTGTCTGCTTGCGTGCGTGGCTTGCTGTCTGGCGGGACCTGGCGAAAAGCTCGGTCTGGCTTGATTGCTTGCTGCGTGCGTGAGTGGCCGGTCTGGCTTGCTCTCTGTTGACCGATACATAGGAGCAGGGGGAGGGGAGTTCAAGGAAAAAGTGTTTAAAAACATAATGTTGATTAGTTTAGTCAGGTAACTCTGTCTGAGTATTTTCGTCAAGAACTCGCAATTTTAGGTACCGGAGGGACAAGGTACTGGAGGTATTGGCTAATTCTCGCGGTGTGCTTTGACGCGTGACAGGTGAGAAATCCCGCGTGTTTCACGACGTCGCGGAGGAAACCTCGTCACGTCGGCTGGAATTTCGTGAAGTGGCCCCTAAGTTTCTAACACGCAAACAAAAGGAACGTGCTTGATGAAATGTCCAGTGGACGGTGAAACTCTAGTGATTGCAGATCGCAATGGGGTGGAGATTGATTATTGCCCCAGTTGTCGCGGCGTGTGGCTGGATCGTGGCGAATTGGACAAGATCATCGAGCGGGCCGGTGCCTATGCGGCGGCGCCACCACCGCCGCCTGCAGCGGCGCAGCCCGCATCGCAGCGTGGCTATGATGGACGTGGCTATGACGAAGGGCATATGCGTCGCTATGAGGGCAAGTCACGCAAGAAGAAAAAGATGAGCAGTTTCCTCGACGACATCTTTGATTTCTAAGATCTTCTAGAGCGTGGTGCTGTCATCCAGTTGGCGGATGCAGCGCCGTGCAGTGCTGCGCGTGCGCGCGGTCTTTGGCGGCGGGTAGGTCCCGCCGCAGGGCTTTCAGGTGTTGGCGTTGTTGCGCCACGTCTATCTCGACCGGGGTTTCTACTGTGCGGTAGCGGGTTTCCGGGCAGCTGTAGGCGCGGTCTTTCTTGTCATAGCAGGTGTCATAATAGGTGTAGCTTTCTGAGCTGCGGTGGATGGCGTAGCCGCGGGTGATGTTGCCTTCGGCGGTTGTGATGGCGCGACGTAGTGTGGCGACTTCAGATTGCGCGGTGGAAATGCAGCGTTCCAACGGGGTGGCACAGGCGGCCAGAAGGGTGAGGCCAAACAGGGTGATGGGATAAGCAAAATGCATGAGGGGCTCCTTTGATAGGAGCAGCCTGCGGCCGGTGTCACGCGTCAGGCAAAACCAGCGGGTTGTTATTGGATAACCGGCGCGCAGCGCGTGTCGAACTTATAGTCATGCTAATAGTCATGCTAAAATTCAATTTAGTATACATATCTTTTTCCCGTGATATGGTGTGGCCGCAATTTTCCCAGATTTTTCAATGGAGATCGTAATGGCAGCGTCCCCGTCAGTAAAAAAGAAAAAACAAAAGGGGCAGCCCGAAAAGCTGGGGCAGGCGATCCGGTTGCGGCGCAAGGCGTTGGGCAAGACGCTCACGGTCGTTGCTGAAGAGGCGGATTTGACCACCGGGTTCATTTCGCAGGTCGAGCGCGGGATCAGCTCTCCGTCGCTGTCGTCATTGATGTCGATTGCGGCGGCGTTGCAGACCAGCGTTGAGCAGTTGTTGAGTGTGCCGGAAACCTATTCTGAGTTTATCCAGAAAGATCGCCGACAATCCTATGCGCTTGGCATGGCGGGCCGTTTTTATGAGAAATTGGGGCCTGGGTTCCCGGGTGCGTTGATGCATTCGCAAATCATTCACCGTCCACCGGGGCATGAATCCGAGAAGATGTGCCATGATGGGGAGGTGTTTTGTTACCTTCTGTCAGGTGAGGTTGAGTACCATCTGGATGGCGCGATGTTTGTCATGAGGCCGGGGGATGTGATTCACCACAACACCGCAAAACCGCATTTTTCGCGTGTCGTGAGCGATGTGGAATCCGTTGAATTGTGGGTCAGCACGACGCCAATGAGCACAGTGGCTGAAAATTAAGTTTGCGGATGTTTGAAAGAAGGGTAGTGTTTTCAGTATATTGTATCCAATTTTGCGACCCGCTCTAAAATCCCTGCTCCAAAATTTAGCTTTGCTAAAAAAAGTTTTAGCAAATATCAAAAACTGCCTATTCTCCCGGTCACCGAAGAGATTCGACCAGGGAGGAAAATAGACATGACACGCACCCTTATGGCGGCGGCTTTGGCGGCAACGACCGCACTTGTAACGCCGGTGGTGGCGCAGGAACGCGGCGGCACTTTGAATTTTGCCCGCTACGACGGCTCGCGCTTGATTGATCCGATTTACGCGGACCGCAACCCGGACATCTGGATGGTGGGCAGCCTGTTTGACACGCTGCTGCGTTCGTCTGATGACGGGAAATCCATCGTCGGTGGTTTGGCCGAGGGTTTTGAAGTCTCAGAGGACGGCAAGACCGTCACGCTGATGCTGCAATCCGGTCTGAAGTTTGCCGACGGGTCGGCGCTGGAGGCGGACGACGTTCTGTTCTCGCTGGACCGCGCACGCAATGGCGATTTGGGGCCATGGTCCGGCATGTTGGGCAGCGTGTCTGACGTGACCGCGGACGGCAGCACCATCATCGTGAGCCTGAGCCAGCCGGATCCAACCATCCTGTCGCTGCTTGCGACGTTCAACACTGCGATTGTGAACAAAGACGTGTTTGAGGCGGCAGAGGGCGCAACGGATCAAGAGAAGTCTGCCGCCATCTTTGCCACCGCAAGTGCCGGTGTCGGTTCCGGTGCGTTCTATATGTGTGGCTTTGAGCAGGGGGCCTCGATGGACTTCTGCGCCAATGAGTACCACTGGGAAATGGGCGCCGATGGCAAGCCGCTGCCGTACCTAGACAAGGTTCATTTCGAGATCATCCCGGATGACGCGACCCGCATTCTGAAGCTGCAGGCTGGAGAAGTGGACGCGGTGGAGTTTGTGCCGTTCAGCCGTGTGGCCGAACTAGATGCGGATCCAGCGATCAACATGAACCTCTATCCGTCGACACGGATCATCTATTCCCCAATCAACACCCGCGACAGCCGAGCGGATGGTTCGGCCAACCCGCTCAAGGATGTGCGTGTGCGCCAGGCGATCAACTATGCCACCAACAAAGATGCGTTGATTGGTCTGGTGCTGCAGGGTGCAGGTCAGCCAATGACCGCACCGCTGATGTCGTCTTCCACACGCCTGGCGTCCAAGCTGGATCTTTATTCTTATGACATGAACAAAGCCAAAGCTCTGGTGAAAGAGGCAGGTATCGAAGCCGGTACGAAAGTGACCCTGACCACGCTGGCAGGCTCTGCGGATGACTCTACCATCTTTGCCGCGCTTCAGCAGATGTGGGCGCCGCTGGGCATTGAGCTGGTGGTGGAACAAGTGGACGGGGCGACACGCAGCGCGAAAAACCGCTCCGGTGAGTTTGACATCCACACCTATGGCTGGGTGGATGATGTGAATGATCCAAGCCAGGTGACTGGTTGGTTGGGCTATTCCCCCGTGCGCAATGCGGTTGGCACCGGTTGGGAGAGCGACAAGTTCAACGCGCTCTTTGAGGCCTCCGGCACCGAGATGGACCAGGCGGCTCGTGCGCAGCAGTATGCGGACATGCAGAAGATCTATGCGGACGCTGCGCCGCTGTTGTTCATGTATGAGACGCCGTTTGCAGTGGCGGTGTCCACAGCGGTTGACGGCTACGTGCAGACCCCGCTGGGCGCCAACATCTTCTCCCGTGCAACAGTGAGCAAGTAAGACCTTAGCGCGTCGCGGGCGAGGGCCTGCGGCGCGTGTCTCAATTGGAAAATACCCATGGCCGGACTGCAATACGTTCTGAAGCGCCTCGCGCTGATGGTCCCCACATTTGTGCTTGTGATGATCATCATCTTTCTTCTGGTTCGGTTGTTGCCGGGCGACCCAGCTATCGCCATTGCAGGGGACAAAGCCTCGGATGCCGATCTTGCGGCCATCCGAGAAAAGCTTGGTCTGAATGATCCGCTGCTGGTGCAGTTCTGGCTGTTTTTCACCAACACTCTGCAAGGCGACCTTGGGCGGTCGATTATGATGCGCACCTCGGTGTCCAGTGTGATCATTGAGCGCCTGCCAACAACAGGGTTCCTTGCGCTTTTGGCTGTGACCCTGTCGCTGTTGATTGCCGGGCCGCTGGCCTGTGTGGCGGCGCTGAACCGCGGTAAATGGCCTGATACGGTAATCCGCACCCTGTTTCAGGTCGGCCTATCGATGCCGGTTTTCTACATTGGGTTGATACTTCTGACCTTTCTGGCGGCGCAGTTGCGCTGGTTCCCGGTGGGGGGCAGTGGCGACGGCTTCTTTGGCCAGCTCTATTATCTGTTCCTGCCGTCGATGACAGTGGCGCTCTACACATCCGCGATCATCATGCGCAATTTGCGGGCCTCAATCATTGAGGTGCTGGATGCGGAATATGTGCAGTTTGCGCGTGCCAAAGGGCTGCCCAACCGGCTGATCCTAGGGCGCCATGTGCTGCGCAACGCGTTGATTTCCACCATCACGCTGCTGGGTCTGTCGATTGGCAATCTGATGAGCGGCACACTGGTGACCGAGACAGTTTTTGCCGTGCCCGGATTGGGGCGGCTGATGCTGGAGGCGATTTTTGCGCGGGACTATCCGCTTATTCAGGGGCTGACGCTGACCTTCACCATTCTAGTGTCGATTGTCTTCCTGCTGACCGATCTGTTCCAAAGCCTGCTTGATCCAAGGATGCGTCTGACATGAGCGATGCTGTTGTGACTTCTGCAAAATCCTCCGACGCGCCGCTGTCGCGGCTGCAACTGGCGCTGCGCGGCGCCGTGTTGTTATGATGCGCTCTCCGCCAAGTTGATCGAGCAGGCCGGGTTTGACATGACGTTTATGTCGGGCTTTGCCGCCTCGGCCTCGCGCGTTGGCATGCCGGATCTCGGGTTGATGAGCTATGGCGAGGTGGTGGACCATGCGCGCAACATCGCGGAGGCGACCAGCCTGCCGTTTGTGGCCGATGGGGACACGGGGTACGGCAATGCGATGAACGTGATCCGTACCGTGAAAGGCCTGGCGCGGGCCGGGGCGGCGGCGGTGATGATTGAGGATCAGGTGGCGCCAAAACGCTGTGGCCACACGCCGGGCAAAGCGGTGGTGGAACGCGAAGTGGCGTTTGATCGCATCAAGGCGGCGGTGGATGCGCGCGAAGAAGAAGACGTGCTGATCCTCGCGCGCACCGATGCGCGTAAGGCGCATGGGCTGGGGGAGGCGATTGACCGAGCGCAGAAGTTCTTTGAACTCGGCGCGGACATCATCTTTGTTGAGGCACCGCAGAGCGTGGATGAGATGCGTTTGATTTGTGAGGAAACACCAGGGCTGTTGATGGCCAATATGCTGGAAGGCGGCGATACGCCAATCCTGCCACAGGCGGAGCTGCGCGATATGGGCTTTAGCATTGCGGCCTATCCGCTGACGCTGTTGTCTGCGGTGATGCAGCAGGTGGTGGAGACCCTGGCGGAGCTAAAGGCGGATAAGGTGCAGAAAAGTAAGTTGATGTCGTTTGCCGAGGTGCGGGACCGGATTGGGTTCAACGCGTATTATGCGGCCTCGGAGGGGTATAAGGCGTAACGCTAGCTGAGCTGCGCGGTGGTGCAGTCGCGGAACTTTTGCACCTCTGGCGCGGCACCGTCGAGCGGGATGGTCACGGTCTGAGCTTCCGTGAAGGCCAGCGCCGTGGTGTTGGATTGCAGCCCGTCGAGTACAGTGCCAAAGCCGCTGTCAGCCACATTGAGCGTCTGGTTGTTGTCCGCCAGCGCGTGCTGGGGCGTGGAGATCACTATTTCATTTGGACCGATGAAGCGCATGGCGAACCACGGGGCGGGTTTCCATGGGGCTGATTTTTGGGTGATCGCGAGGGCGTAGAGCGGCTTGCTTAGCCCGAGGGAAATGGTGGTTTGGGTTTCTCAAAATCAGAGAGCAAGGAAGACTTTTAAACCACGCCCAATAATCTGAACAACAACAATCAAACCAAGCGCGGAGGAAAGGCACAGAGTTGCCCAAACGATTGCGCGGCCAACAGCCCGAGATTCACTGAGGGTGTAGTAGACATTTGTGTATGTCTTTGTAGAGATAAAATTTGGGTCGTCAGTTCGTTTTGAAATTTGAAGATCGGGAACAAAAATAAGGTTCGCTACATCTTTTCTGACTTCATAATCACTCATCTTAAATTTAAATCCTCCAGCGCCATCGGGTTGGTAGTAACGTTTATTCGCATCTGATATCGGATTAGCAGTAAGCGGAAAGTAACCCGTCGAAGTTAGAGCCTTTGACGAGTAGCTAGCTTTAGCATTCCAAAGCTCCTCCATTTCTTTGACATCTGATATTTCAGGGCAATTGCTGACTGAATCGTCCAACTGATTATCTGCGAAGTTTCCCGCTTCGCGCCGAACAAAGGTTCGGCCCGATTGGGTAGTGTGTTGTCTGGGTAAGCCGTTCAGGGCTAGCGTTCGATATTGTCGCGCTAGGTCAGTATTAGTGGTGTTTTCTGGAAGGCGATCAAATTGCGGTGGGTGTTGCCTGATAAACTGCGGGCAACGCAGAGCAAAAACAGCATAGGAAAAAAGGTAAACAATTGCAGCAATTAACGACAGTAGGAAACTAAATGGTGGGACGAACTCTCCGCCTAGTTTCACTTCGAGTGTGCCAACTAAGACTTCGATTGGTAGGACGCTAACTAAGGCCACGACCACGGGTGCTATCCCTAACCAAATCTTGATCGGAGCGAGGGCGGAAGACGTAAACCAAGGTTTAAATTTGTGCCATTCCGGAGGGTAGCCGTACCTCCAGAAAGAGTTTGAAAATTTTAGTAATTGTAGTTTCGCGCTTGCCTCGTCGAACATCTACCGCCCCCGCCGTTTCACATTGCCACCGCGTTGCCCAGCCCGCCCAGCCATAGAGCGGCCGCGGCTTTTGGTGGCTTTCTCCTCGGCAGCCTTGATTGCGTATTGCCGGGCCATGGGGTCATCGGCCACGGCCAAATCCACGGCCTCCAGACGTTTGACCTCATCACGAAGGCGGGCGGCTTCTTCGAATTCGAGGTTCTCGGCGGCTTTGCGCATGTCATCGCGCAACCCGTCGAGCACAGCCTCCAAATTGCCGCCGTGCAACGGGTTGTCGATGGTGGCGGTGATGCGGGATTGATCGGTGTCGCCTTTGTAGAGGCCAGAGAGCACATCCTCGACGTTCTTTTTGACCGTTTGGGGGGTGATGCCGTGCTCTTTGTTGTAGGCGATTTGCTTGGCGCGGCGGCGTTCGGTTTCGCCCATGGCGCGTTCCATGGAGCCGGTGATGCGGTCGGCGTACATGATCACTCGGCCTTCGGCGTTGCGCGCGGCGCGGCCGATGGTTTGCACCAGTGAGGTTTCGGAGCGCAGAAAGCCTTCTTTGTCGGCGTCTAGGATGGCGACCAGACCACATTCGGGAATATCGAGACCCTCGCGCAGTAGGTTGATGCCGATCAGCACGTCAAATGCGCCTAGACGTAAGTCACGGAGGATTTGAATGCGCTCCAACGTGTCGATGTCGCTGTGCATGTAGCGCACCTTGATGCCCTGTTCGTGCAGGTATTCGGTGAGGTCTTCGGCCATGCGTTTGGTCAGCGTGGTGACCAATGTGCGGAAGCCCTCAGCGGTGACTTTGCGCACTTCATCAAGCAGGTCGTCGACCTGCATTTCCACGGGGCGGATTTCGATCACGGGTTCCAGCAGGCCGGTGGGGCGGATCACCTGTTCAGCAAACACGCCGCCGGATTGTTCCAACTCCCACGCCGATGGGGTGGCGGAGACAAAGACCGACTGGGGCCGCATGGCGTCCCATTCCTCAAATTTGAGGGGGCGGTTGTCCATACAGGAGGGCAAGCGGAAGCCGTGTTCCGCCAAGGTGAATTTACGGCGATAGTCCCCGCGATACATGCCGCCAATTTGCGGCACAGACACGTGGCTTTCATCGGCAAAGACAATGGCATTGTCAGGGATGAATTCAAACAGGGTGGGGGGCGGCTCCCCCGGCGCGCGTCCAGTGAGGTAGCGCGAATAGTTTTCGATGCCGTTGCAGAAGCCTTGCGCCTCCATCATTTCCAGATCAAAGGTGCAGCGCTGCTCCAGCCGTTGGGCTTCGAGCAGTTTGCCTTCGTCGACCAGTTGGTCGAGCCGCGTGCGCAGCTCTTTTTTAATGTTGATGATGGCTTGTGTGAGCGTGGGTTTGGGGGTGACATAGTGCGAGTTCGCATAAACACGGACCTGTTCAAAGGTGCCGGTTTTCTCGCCGGTCAGCGGGTCAAACTCGGTGATGCTTTCCAGTTCTTCGCCAAAGAAGGAGAGCTTCCAGGCGCGATCTTCGAGGTGGGCGGGGAATATTTCCAAGCTGTCGCCGCGCACGCGGAAAGAGCCGCGTTGAAAGGCGGCGTCGTTGCGGCGGTATTGTTGGGCGACCAGATCGTTGATGACCTGGCGCTGGTCGTATTCACCGCCTGCTTTTAGATCGAGGGTCATGGCGGAGTAGGTTTCCACCGAGCCGATGCCGTAGATGCAGCTTACCGAGGCCACAATGATCACATCGTCCCGTTCCAGCAGAGCGCGGGTGGCGGAGTGGCGCATGCGGTCGATCTGTTCGTTGATCTGGCTTTCCTTCTCAATGAAGGTGTCAGAGCGCGCCACATACGCTTCGGGTTGGTAATAGTCATAGAAGCTGACGAAGTATTCGACGGAGTTCTCTGGGAAGAAGCCTTTCATTTCGCCATAAAGCTGGGCGGCGAGAGTCTTGTTCGGAGCAAGGATGATGGCTGGGCGTTGGGTTTCTTCGATCACCTTTGCCATGGTGAAAGTTTTACCGGTGCCGGTGGCGCCCAGCAGGACTTGGTTGCGCTCGCCCTCGTTGATGGCTGCTGTGAGTTCAGCAATGGCGGTGGGTTGGTCACCAGCCGGTTCAAACTCGGTATGCATAACAATCCGTTTGCCGCCCTCCAGTTTGGGGCGGCGTTGGGCCTCACGATCGGCCATCATCGGCAGGTTGGTTGCATCGCTCATGGTGCCATCCCGTAGTTGAAAGAGTCGCAGTCGCGATTTTGGTCTCTTTTTGTTCTTATGCAAGGGCGAAAGCGCAGTTGTGATTGGGGATTTGGTCGTGGCGATGCTGCGGTGCGCGAAGAGATGCTTCGCGTGTGCAGAATTTCCTGACTTTATGGTCGAAGTGAAGGCCTGCGAATTGGAGGAAGTTACCCTTGGGAAAGGGCCGTTGAGCCGATTTCGGTAAGAAGTTGTGGAGTTTCTGGTAATTTTAGAACAAAATTCTATCTAATTTCGAAATTAAATATATGTTGCACTTGCCAAATGATTGGCTCTCTCGCTATGGTCTTCTCAGCAAGCAGCCCGCTGAGGTCGCCAGTCCAAACTGCACCTACACCCCTCGCTCCCCGCGGCTTGGTCCGGAACCTGGGCTGCTTGCAAGCTTAAACTCCCAAAAACTTCTGATACACATTGGCTTTGCGTCGGTTTGTCTATGATTGGCCTCTTGCCGGGACGGGGCGAATCCGAGATAAAGCTGCAAGCTAAGGAGATCCCAATGATTGCGCGTATCTATCAGCCAGCCCGCACGGCGATGTCGTCTGGAGCCGCCAAAACCCACCAATGGGTGTTGGAATATGGTCCGTCAGAAGCCAAGGATATTGATCCGCTGATGGGCTGGACCGGATCTGGTGATACGCAAAGCCAGGTGCGGTTAAAGTTTGACAGCAAAGAAGCAGCTGTGGCCTACGCACGGGAAAATGACATTGTGGCGCAGGTTTTGGAGCCTAATAAGCGCAAGGCCAACATCCGGCAGGGCGGCTATGGAGAGAATTTTGCCACCAACCGGCGTGGGGTCTGGACCCACTGAGGGTGTGTAAATCGGAGTGAAGTTGTCGCGAAATCGGGGCAAAGATTTCGCGAAAGTTGGTAGCCGCCCCTATATTGCAAGAAAGCTTGGCTTGCCCACGGCATATTGATCTTTTAGTGGGAGTCGCCTGAGGGCGCCTTTGTTTTTGAGGTTCGAAGTGTCTGAGATTGAGTTTCTGATCGATGAGGGTGGCCCGCCTGCGATATGGCGGCGGCATGGACCAAGGCAAAGCGCTGAGCGCTAAGCGTAGTCCATTGTTGGCGACTTCCGGCCCGGCCCCGCGGTTCACCAGGTCAAGACACGCCACATTGCAGTTGCACCGAGCGGACGTTCGCTACATTGGCGATATGAGCGCAATTGCGCTAAGTTATGGTGTCACAAAGCGCCCAACAATATCCCTAATTGGAAGTTGCGCCTTCAATCGATTGGCCAACAAGAACGTACCTCCAAGCTTTCGGTGCAAGTATAGGACATCCAGTGGAACGGGCGGCGGGACAAAACCGTCCGACGCCAACGCGCGTCCAGCGGCATTCATTTTTTGAATGAGAGCCGTATTTCCAAAATCAAACGTGTTATGATCGCGGAACGCAGCAAACGCTGTCTCAATCATTTCGAGTAAGGCTTGTTGATGGTGAGGCGCCGTCTCTGGCGCAATAAAGCCGATTTCATGCGCTAAAGTCCTAAGCCCGTCACTGTCACCAGCTAAGCCGATCTGAAAGAGACGGCGATATTGATCCACAAATTTTCTTTGGAAGTGGCGTGTGGCCCCAAAGTCCAACAAAACAAGCCGATCTGTCTGAGGGTCAAACCGGTAGTTGGCGAAGTTTGGATCCGTTTGCATAAAGCGGAAATCGAACAGTTCCCGAAGCAATAACGTCACCAGACTTTCCGCAATGCGGTTCCGTCGCGTCTGATCCAAGTCGACAGCGTCCTCAATAGGGCGCGAGCCAATGTAGGACATCGCAAGCACATGTTTGGTTGTGAAATCTTCGTAAAACTCAGGAACGACGAAAGTATCATCGTCCTGAAGCCGCTGCCGAAAATCGCGAAGGCACTGGCCTTCGCGCTCATAGTCCGCTTCTTCACGCAACTGGCGGAGCGCTTCTTCCATGTAGGGTTTCAGCTCAAACCCTCTTGGGAGCAACCCAGACACTTTGATCAGCGCAGCAACAGTGGCCACGTCGCTGTCGATGCTGCGCGCTACGCCGGGATATTGGACCTTGATGGCCATGTCCCGCCCGTCCCGCGTCTTTGCGCGATGCACTTGACCAATCGAAGCGGCAGCCAATGGCCTCACGTCAAAGCGCTCAAATTTTTGCAACCAACTGTTACCCCAATTCTTGTTCAACACGACTTTGAGCTGTTTGGGCGGCATGTAATCCGCATCCGCCCGCAGCCGCGCCATGATTTGATTTAGCTCCGGTGGCAGAATGTCACCGGTGTCCATGGAGAGGAGTTGGCCAATTTTCATGGCCGCCCCCCGCATCCGCGCCAAATCATCGGCAATCCGTTGAATATTCGAAGGGGTCAGCAACAGATCCTTCACGCCCGGCCTGTTGCCACGCGCAGTCTCACGCAATCCGGTCACGGCCATGTTACCGGCAACACTTGTCGCCATAGAGCTCAAACGCGCCAACCGAGATAATCGGCCCGAAGGCACGTTCAAAGCACGGGGAGGCGTTCTGGAACCGCTCATTTTGCTCGTCCTGCTTAAGTCATTTCAATAGAGCGGCTCGTTGAGCGCTTTATCACTTGGAACGTTGGTTGGGTTTCGGGCGCGACACTAGAAGTAATGCATGTGCCCCTTTGAACTGTATGCCCGTTACTGTCAGCATACATACGTGGTGGTGCCCAATAATGGTTCACCAATAGACAAATTACCTCCTACGTTGGGGGGAATAGAATTCATAGATGTCACGCCGAAGCTTGGCAGCAAAGACATCCAAATACGCTCCAAGGTCGTAAACAAAGCAATAGAGAAGCGATATGGAATTCCTGTTTGCATTGATTGGCGCAGTGATAACGGCCGGATCGGCGTATGCGCTAGACCTATCGGCCAAGTTTGACTCGATGGACGGCGGCACGCTTGCGGTTTCCGATTGGGTAGGCCAACCCGTGTTGGTGGTGAACACGGCCTCTCAATGTGCCTTCACCAAGCAATACCGCGGGCTTCAAGATCTTTATGACGCCTACCGCGATCAAGGACTGGTGGTGCTCGCTGTGCCCTCTGATGACTTTAAACAAGAACTAGGCTCAAATGCAGAGGTCAAAGAGTTTTGCGAGCTGCAATATGGCATCGACATGCCGATGACCGGTATCACCTCGGTGAAAGGCAAAACCGCCCATCCGCTCTTTGCGGCATTGCGTGACGAAGCCGGCTATGTGCCGCGCTGGAATTTTAGCAAGGTCTTGATTGGCCCGGATGGTGCGGTGGTCGCCAAGTTTTCTCCCAAAACCAAACCAATGTCCAATACCGTGACCTCGCAAATCGAAGCCCTTCTGAACTGAACGCTGGTTTTTACTCATGACGAACCAACCACCCGCGCGCGCGTCTGGGCGACTTATCCTTGTGTTGGGTGATCAACTGTCCTTGATGCTTTCCGCACTGCGCGACGCCGACAAAGACCGCGATGTGATCCTGATGGCGGAGGTGGCTGAAGAAGCCAGCTATGTGCCGCACCACAAAAAGAAAATCACCTTTCTGTTTTCGGCCATGCGACACCACGCGGACCTGTTGCGGCGCAACGGATGGACTGTCCGCTATGTACTGCTGGACGACAACGACAACAAAGGCACGCTACCAAATCAGTTGAGCCATGAGCTGGCCACCACAGACCTCTCGCAAGTGGTGATAACGGAACCAGGAGAGTATCGCCTCAAACAAGGTTTGCGCGACTGGGCCGCGCAAAAGGGCGTCCTATTGGACATGCGGGAAGACACGCGATTTGTCTGCACCCACGCCGAATTTGGGACCTGGGCACAGGGGCGCAAGCAGCTGCGTATGGAGTATTTCTACCGCGAGATGCGCCGCAAGACCGGCCTGCTGATGAACGGCGACGCGCCAGAAGGCGGCAAGTGGAACTATGATGCGGAGAACCGAAAATCTGCCAAAGGCGACCTGTTTATGCCGCAGCCCCGGCATGTCTCACCCGACGGGATCACCAAAGACGTGTCCACGCTTGTTTCTGCCCGCTTCGCCAAAAACTTCGGATCGCTTGAGCCGTTCTGGCTGGCGGTGACGCGGGATGATGCACTTGCCGCGCTCGAGCACTTCGCGCAAACAGCCCTGCCACAATTTGGCGACTACCAGGACGCCATGCTGACCGACGAACCGTTTTTGTATCATTCGGTGCTGGCCCAATACCTGAATGCAGGATTGCTGGAACCATTGGAAATCTGCCGCCGAGTGGAGCGCGCGTACTACGATGGGGATGCGCCCCTCAACGCCGTGGAAGGCTATATCCGCCAGATCATCGGCTGGCGCGAGTATGTTCGCGGGATCTATTGGCTTAAAATGCCGGGCTACACGGACGAAAATTTCTTGGACGCGACACGCTCGTTGCCGACTTTCTATTGGACCGCGCAGACAGACATGGCCTGCATGGCTGCCGCGATCAGCCAAACCCGTGATCACGCCTATGCGCACCACATCCAACGGCTTATGGTCACCGGCAACTTTGCCATGTTGGCCGGAATCGATCCGCATGAAGTACATGAATGGTACTTGGCTGTTTATGCCGATGCATATGAATGGGTTGAAGCACCCAATGTGATCGGTATGAGCCAATTTGCCGATGGCGGCTTACTGGCCTCAAAGCCCTATGCGGCCAGTGGCAACTACATCAACAAGATGTCCGATCATTGCCAAACCTGCGGCTACGACGTGAAGCAGAAAACCGGCCCGGACGCTTGCCCGTTCAATCCGCTCTACTGGGACTTCCTAATCCGAAACGAAGACAAACTGCGTGGCAACCCACGCCTTGGACATGCCTACCGCACATGGGATCGTATGAGCGAGGAGAAGCAACACGCCTATCGCAGCAGTGCAGCTGTGGTGCTTGACGGGTTGTCTTAGCCCCCACGCCGACAGCGTTCGGAGCAATAGCGCACCTCGTCCCACACTTTGGCCCACTTCTTGCGCCAGCTAAATGGCCTCTGACACTGGGCGCAGACCTTGCTGGGCAGATCAGATTTCTTGCGCATCTTCATAGGAGGCTCCTGTCACAACGGCAGATCAAGTTGTGTGGAGGTGGCGATTTTGCGCGACCGCCGCTGTGGCGTTTTCCGACTAGCATGCTTTGCCACAATCCCCCGTGCTTCTTGGCGAAACGCCTCCCCCTTGCGAACCGCCCAAATGCGCTCCCGCGCGTCGCGCGCCGCGCTCAGGTGATCCACAATGGGCATGGGATAGGCCCGCCCCAACACTGCGCCGGCGTTCTCGGCTTTCCATGGCTCCTGCAAAAACCGATCCTCAATTTTGGCCAACTCAGGTACCCAATGCCGGGTGAACGCCCCTGTTGGGTCCTGATCCATGCCCTGCTTCACCGGATTATAGATGCGCACCGTGTTGATGCCGGTGGTGCCTGATTGCATTTGTACCTGGCTCCAATGAATGCCTGGCTCATAGTCTGTGAACAATCGGGCCAGCTCCAATCCCGGCGCGCGCCAATGCAACCATAGATGATAGCTCGCCACCGCCATCACCATGGCGCGCATCCGGAAGTTCAACCAGCCCGTCGCGCGCAACGACCGCATGCAGGCATCGACAAACGGCAACCCTGTTTCGCCCCGCGCCCAAGCCGCCAACCGCTCCGCATCAGGGGCGGAGGAGCGAATGCCATTGTAACCGCGATGCAGGTTCTCAAACTCGATGCGCGGCGCGTCTTCTAGTTTTTGGATGAAGTGACAATGCCAATGCAACCGACCGGAAAAAGACGACAGCGCGCCACCCCAGCCATCTCGCGCACCGTGTGCTTTCACCTCCCGCTGCCTGGCCCAAGTGGCTTGTGTGGCTTCTCGCATGGACAAGCTTCCCCAGGCCAAATGCGGCGACAAACGCGAGCACGCGCGCGCGCCGGATAAAGGGGACGACATTGCACGCCGATAGGTCTGCCCCCGCTCTTTCAGGAACGATGACAGCACTTTTTCCGCCGCATCCCGTCCACCTGTTTGTCGATCCCGCGCACCATCGGGTGCAAGGTTGAGGTCCCTTGCATCTGGAATAGGCCCTGGCTCTACGTCGGTCGGCTCGAAAGCTGGCGCATGGACAATTGGCTCCGCCATGAACCGATCCCACTGGGCCGCCCATCCGTTGCGCGAAGCCATACGCCTTTGCACCCCGTGTTGCGGAACTTCCATCCAAGACACCGCATTGGAGCGACACCAATCGCCCACCCGGTTGTCTCGGGTGTAGGTCCAGCCGTTGCCGGTTTCCTCGTGTGACCAAAGGCCGTGGACACCAATGGTCTGGCGCAGGGTGTCCAACACCTCGACCACGTCACCAACCCGCACAATCAGTGGCTGACCCAATGCCGCCAGATCGCCGCGCAGTTCTGCCAGCGTCTCCGCAACGAAGGCCCAGTGCCGATGGGACACATCTTCTAGCCGCCAGTACTCAGGCTCAACCACGAACAAGGGCAAAACCTGCCCGTGTTGCGCCGCATTGGCTAGCGCGCGATGATCTTGAACGCGCAGGTCTCGTTTGAACCAGACGACTTGCAACTTGCCCTCCTGCCTTCCTCTGATTGTTTACGAGAGCGGACGGTGTTCGGACGACTTATGCACCGTCAAAATGATCTCGCACCGCTGAGGCGACGTATTCTGCGAAATAGAAAAACGGAAAGGGCCTAACATGTTTCCCAAGATAACTGTCGCCGCAGCCGCGCTTACGCTTCCATTAACTGCTGTAACGGGGCAAGCAGACCTACACGTACGCTTTATCGAAGGCGCCCCCAAAGACCGTTTCGAAATCACCAACCACAGCGCGTGCACAATATCTTCAAGCACCATCAGGCTGGATCTCGCCTCGTCTCAAGGGGCGCTTATTTTTGATGTCACCGGCAACGGCGCGGGTGTGGAGGTATTCCAACCCTTTGAAATCGTTTCGGGACGCGAGGCCCTTGCCATCCTTCCCACAATCCTGGACGGGCAAAATGCTGTCGACCTTCCCATTTCGACACTTGGCTCAGGCGCAAGCATCGCCTTCACCATTGACGTTGACGACACCCTCGGCGCGCGTGAAATTACCGTGACCGGCTCTGAAATCTCAGGTGCCACGGTTAAACTAGTCGGCTCAGATGCGCCCCAAACAGCGCGATTTGACACAGAGGCAAAGGCACAAGTGACAGGCCTCACGTGCTAAGAGAACCTCAATCGTACGACAGAGGAACAGATCGCCAGTGAACAAATGGACCATCCGCATTGCATTTCTGATACTGGTCATGGGAGGCGGTATTCTGATCGGCACCTTGACTGCACCAGGGGCGTGGTACGCGGCTCTCAATAAGCCCGTATTCAATCCGCCCAACTGGATTTTTGCGCCGGTTTGGACAACTCTTTACGTATTGATCGCCATGACGGGGTGGCGCCAATTTGAAGCTCGAGACCACGGCTCTCTGATGAGCCTTTGGTGGGCGCAGCTGTTCTTGAACTTCCTCTGGTCCCCAGTCTTCTTCGTGCTGCAAATGCCTTGGGTCGCGCTTGTGGTAATCGCCGCGCTTTGGGCCACCATTGCCCTGTTCATTCGTGGTACTTGGAGCTGGGATCGCCCTTCTGCGGTTGCGTTCATTCCCTATCTTGCTTGGGTGAGCTTCGCGACGCTCCTAAACCTGTCGATTGCTGTATTGAACTGAGGGAGTGACACGCAATGAAATGGCGTACTCTAATTGCAACAGGCCTGATCGCCGCGATTGGCACGGGAGCGGTTAAGGCAGAGGACATGTTTGAAACCTTCGAAACCAATCAATCAACGCGCTGGACGTACTTTGCCGACACCGTCATGGGGGGCGTCTCCACCGGCGACGCGACGTTTGACCGCGATGCCTCCGACAGCTTTGTTCGACTGACGGGCAATGTGAGCACCGACAATAACAGCGGCTTCATTCAAGTGCGCCGCCCCCTATCGGACCGGCTCCCTGCGGACACGAAAGGTGTGCGCCTAAACGTGCGTGGCAACGGCGGTGTCTATTTTATTCACCTGCGCACCAAAGGCACCCGTTTGCCATGGCAATACTATCAGGCGCAGTTCGCCACCGCACCGCATTGGGCCGAGGTCCAACTGCCTTTTAGCGCATTCAAGCCTTCCGGTCAGTTCCTCAGAAAAATCCCGCGTGCCGAAACCGTCACCTCTATTGCCATTGTCGCTTTTGGCAGAGATTATACTGCCTTGGTCGATGTCAGTGAGATTGTGTGGTTTTAAGCGCTACTTTTGCGATTAATGAGAAGTCTCAATCCATCCTTGTGCCTCAGGCGTGGCCTTGCAACGTGCACTTTCTGCGCGGTTCTGACCTTGATGTTTAACCCAGCGAAAGAGGCGGTTGATCAGCCTTGTGAATGGCTGCTTCGCTCAGCGTAATGGCCCAGGCGCACATTGTTGGTTGCTTAATCCGGCGGTCCTTGTCAGGCAAATCAAGCGTGAGCATTGATGTTGCTTGCATCCTATAGGCCGCAATTTTATTGCTCGATGTCCGCCAACTGGAAAACAATTGGTGCGCTTTCAGGCTGGGTCGAAACGGGTGTCCTCGAGCAAAACACCCTGTGTATTTGCATCTGGAAAAGCGTTGGATCGAGGCGGTGTATGCTGAGGTTGCCTTTCTGATTGAGAGAGCGAAAACCCTCTAAAAAGCCCCCAAATTCAACGTTTTATAAACCCGTTTTGGCGGGCTTTCTTTGTTGTCGTTTCAAAAATCTCGCGGGATCTCTACATCGGTGTTGAGAAATTTTTATTCCGATCTAAAATTCCCGAAAATAAGGTGTTGTATCTAATAGATTATTTCTGCAGCTTGGGATAAACTTGCCCCAATCTACAGAAAGGCGCCGAGGGGCGCCTGTTGTGTTCTTAGAGAGACGATGGTTGAGATTGCATTTCTGATGGATGAGGCTGGCCTGACTGCGCCGACGTTTCTGTTTGCACATGGTGCTGGGGCCACAATGGAAGCGCCTTTCATGGAGTCAATTGCCACTGGATTGGCGCAACGCGGCGTTCGGGTGGCGCGGTTCGAATTTTCCTAAATGGCCGAGCGGCGGCGAGGTGGACCCAAGCGGCCGCCGCCAAAAGTTGAACTGTTGCAAGAAGAATTCAGGGAAGCGGTTGACGCGGTGTCCGGTGACTGCCCCCTCGTTATTGGCGGCAAGTCTATGGGCGGCCGTGTGGCCAGCCTTATCGCGGATGATTTAAGCACTACGGGCAAAATATCCGGTCTCTTGTGTCTCGGGTATCCGTTTCACCCTCAGGGAAAACCGGAGAGGTTGCGCACGGCACATCTTGAAAAGCTTCAGACGCCAACGCTGATCTGCCAGGGCACACGTGACCCATTTGGGACAAGTCTGGAAGTGGCAAGCTATAAGATCTCAGAGCAAATTGAACTCGCTTGGGTGGAAGATGGAGATCACGACCTAAAGCCACGGAAGCGGTTGACGGGTTTGAGCCATGAAGAACAGTTAGAGAGGGTTTGCGACATCGCGGCCGCTTGGATTAAGTCACAGAGCTGAGCACACAGGGTGGTTTGCTGGGTGGGGGGCGTCCGGCTTTGTGCCAACTTTGATGTCAAGCAAGTCAAATGACCACTCTCAGACTCTCGGTAGGCGATCATGTAAGATGTTGTGAACGCGTAGTCCTAGCCTCAAACAGCCTCAGCTGGCTTGGCGCAAAACGCCGGCAGTGCAAGGCGCAACAAAAGCGCGTTCTCGTGAATCCTGGCGCAATCCAACGAGATGCACACAAAGGCCTTAACCCGTAAACTGGCCGTAATTTTTGACGCACCGCAGACACCCGTTTGCGGTGCGTCAATTGTTCAAGCGAAAGACACGCCGTTTTCGCTCATGGGCAGCTCCGCAACCTGCACGTCCAACTGCGCAATTGCGTTGGCCAGAGCTGGTGCGGATGGTGGTGTGCCGGGTTCCCCAATGCCGGTTGGTGCCTCTGCTGACGGCATGATATGGGTTTCGATCGCCTTGATGTCGGAAATGCGCAGAGGTTCATAGTCCGGGAAGTTGGATTGCTCCACTGCACCCCCGTCCAACGTGATCTGGTCGCGCATTGCGTGGCCGATCCCGTAGCCAATTGCACCTTCGGTTTGCGCCCGAATTACATCCGGATTTACCGCAATGCCGCAATCCACAGCTGCTGTGACCTTCTCAATCTGAATGCCATCCACAGGCGTTCCGGACACTTCCACGACCTCTGCCACGAAGGAGCCGAACGATTTGTGCACAGCAATGCCTTGCACATTGCCTGCCGCCGGTGCGCCCCAGTTGCCTTTTTCTGCTGCGAGTTTGAGTACAGCTGCTTTGCGGTCTGCGTCCTTGCTGCCGGTCAGGTAAGCCAACCGAAACGCTACGGGATCACGACCCGCCGCCTTGGCTGCCATATCCATCATGACCTCCATGACATAGGCGGTATGCGTATGCCCAACCGAGCGCCACCACAGAACAGAGGTGGCTTTCTCTGTGTCCGTTAGCCCCACAGCCATGTTTGGGATCGCATATGGGCTGTCCGCCAGACCTTCGACCGTTGAATGGTCCACGCCATCCTTAACCGAGAACGCCTCAAAGGCGGTGCCTTTCATAATCGACTGCCCGGCCACCTGATGCTCCCAGGCCGTGATATTGCCGTCCGTATCCAGTCCGACGCGTACTTTGTGGCCCGTTGCTGGGCGGTAGTAGCCACCACGAATGTCATTCTCACGATCCCACACCAGCTTTACCGGTCTCGTGCGATCCGTGGCGACAAAGGCCAGAGCGGCCTCTACCTGATAATCCGCATCTGGTGTGGCGCGACGCCCGAAAGACCCACCGGCCAACATGGTCTTGATGTGGATTTTCTCAGGAGGGAGCTGGAAGATCTGCTGATAGGCCATATGCGGCCCTGTCGGCATCTGGGCGCCGTCATGCAGCACGATGTCGCCCTCAGCAGTCTGCTCAATGGTACAGTTCATTGGTTCCATCGGCGCGTGGGCAAGCAGCGGGAAGTAGAAGGTTTTTTCCACGACTGAAGCCGCGCTATCAACCGCCCCGGCAATGCCAGTCCGATCCGCCTGATTCACGTTGTAAACCGGTGCGGCCTCAAGCGCGGCCATGACTCCGTCGCGAATTTCCACAGAGGAGCGTGTCTCGGCGGCGGACATGTCCCACTCCACGTCAATGGCATTGCGGGCCTGCATTGCCGCCCAGGTGTTGTCCGCATAGACCGCCACGCCGTGGTTGGTCGGCAGCGGCATCGCCATGATGTAGCCCTTTACGTCTTTGGCGGCGCTGTCATCAAAGCCCGCCACCAAACCGCCACGCTGCGGTGTGCGTTTGATCATCACCACCATTTGGTTGGGCAAATGTACGTCCATGCCGAACTTGGCCTGCCCATTCACTTTGATTGGGCTGTCCAAACGGCGTGTGCTTTCGTTCCCAATGATCTTCCACTCGGACGCCTCGCGCAGGCGCGGTGTTTCAGATGGGGCGATTTGCGCAGCGGCCGCAACAAAGTCACCCAGCGGCGCGGATTTTCCGTTGCCGATGATCAGGCCTCCCTGAATGTCCAGCCCCGACGCATCTACCTCCCAGGTTTTGGCTGCAGCCTTGATCAACATCTCGCGCGCATTGGCGCCAGCGGTGCGATATTGCATCCATGAATTAGCCATGGCTGTAGAGCCGCCAGTCCCTTGGAAGGGGCCGAAAAACAGATTGTTGTAGACCTCTGGATTTGACGGCGCGAACTCATACCCGATCTGATCCATGGTGACGCCAAGCTCTTCTGCGATCAACGTGGACAACCCAGTAGCTGGTCCCTGTCCCTTTTCAAAATGTTTGATGATGGCAATGATCTGGCCGTTGCTGTCGATCTTTACAAACGGGTTGAGCATCGCCTCGCTACTGCTGGCCGCTGCGGCGCCATCTGGTGTGGCGCCCACATAGAGCACGGCGGTAACTGCGGCCGCAGATTTCAAGAACCCACGGCGGGAAAGATTGGTGGTCATGTTTCTCAAGCCTCCAGAATTTCTGACGCGCGCAGCACGCCGGCGCGGATACGTTGGTAGGTGGCACAGCGGCAAGCGTTGCCATACATGTACTCATCCACCTCTTCTGCAGATGGCGTTGCGTTCTCACGCAACAGACCAACGGCGCTCATGATTTGTCCCGATTGGCAGTAACCGCACTGCACAACGTCTAGTTCGCGCCACGCTTGTTGAACCGCTGCGCCAACTTTGTCCTCTTCCATCTTCTCAATGGTGGTGATTTCTGCGCCCTCAACGTCTTCGATAAAAGTCTGACAGGAGCGCACAGGCTCGCCATCCATATGAACGGTGCAAGCGCCGCAGGACGCGACCCCGCACCCAAATTTTGTGCCCGTGAGTTTCAATTCGTCCCGGATTACCCACAACAGTGGCGTGCCGGGTTCGGCGTCGACCGAGTGGGTCTCACCGTTCAGTTTCAGTGAAATTGCCATGGCTTAAGGTCTCCCTGTTAGCTAACGGAGGTTGGTTTTCTTCTGCGTCAGCCCTAAGGAAGGGCTGCGCTCTATGTTTGTTGCCACTTGCTCAAAGCGGAACGTCGAGCTCGTTTACAAAATGCGATCCTTTGGATCGACTACGTTGGGGAGCCACATTTGGACCAAAGCCGGGCGCCCAGTTGGCTGACTAAAGACCGAGTTGGGCCTTCAATCCACCAATAAATGTCGCGTCGTCCAGCGCCTTACGATTGTTCAAAAGCTCTACGGCATCCGCGCCCGCGCGATACCGCAAGGTGCCGGACCCATCTGTCACGGCCTCCCAGATCACGTCGGCGACGACACTTGGCTGAGATGCGCGGGATGTCACGTCATCGCTGCCCCAGACGCCAAACAACGCTTTTACCACCGGTTGATACTCGGTCATTTTTTCGTCATTCACAAAGTCAAACGACCGACCGCCAAAGTCGGTCGCGATCATTCCTGGCTCGACAATTTTCACTTTAATCCCTGCTGCCTCCAACTCATAGTGCAGCGCCTCGGAAATGCCCTCGACCGCGAATTTTGTACCGTGGTACAGCGCGCCGAGCGGGAAGGTCATCTGCCCGCCGATGGAAGACACGTTGACGATTGTGCCTTCCCCTTTGGCGCGCATATGGGGCAATACCTCCTTGGTGGTTTCAATCAACCCGATCACGTTGGTGTCAAACTGACGGCGAATGCGATCCATCGGGAAGGCTTCCAGGGGGCCATAAGCGCCATATCCCGCGTTGTTCAGCAGAACGTCGATCTGCCCAAACGTCTCGATCCCGAGCGAAACCGCGGCTGCAATCGAGGCCGCGTCAGTAACATCAAGTCGTGTCACAAGCACGTTGGCTCGGTCGGCCAGTTCGGTTTCGGTTTCGGTTTCTGGCCTGTGCATCGTCGCGATAACGTTCCAATCGCGCGCGGCAAAGAGTTTCGCTGTTTCTTTGCCAATTCCGGAAGAGGCACCCGTGATGAGAATTGTCTGAGGCATTGGACGGACTCCCTTTCTGTCTTGCTTAAAGATAACCCGCCCAGGTGAAACCTCCTTGCCTGATCCTCCAAATGATCTGCCCAATTCTCCAGAGCTACAACTTTGTGAGTTTCGTAAAATCATGGATCCATTATGTTCTAAAGGGAATGGAGGCAGCCGTATGGTACCGGAAAATCTAATCAGAGATGTGTTTCAGCTTGTCGAGGAAACGGACAGTTTTGGCATCGGCTGCGCGACAGGAGTCGACAATCTGTTTGCCTTTGCAAACGCCCAAACCACAGATTGTTCGGCGTCATTTTATGAGCCGATCATGTGCCTTGTTCTGCAAGGTGCCAAGGAAGCCTATCTGAACGGGCGTGTTGTCCGTTACAGGGCGGGCGACACGCTTATTGTCAGTCATGCCATTCCGGTGGACGCCGCAGTGATTCAAGCCAGTCGCGAGACCCCATACGCCGCTCTCGCTTTGCGCCTAGATCTCGGGCTCGCCCGTAGCATGTGTGATGAAATCGGCGATCTGGACGAGAGCGTTGACGCGCATTCGCTGGATGCAGGAGCATCGGACGTAGCTTTGATCGACGCCGTTCACCGTCTCTTCAACCTGTCCAAGGACCCTGTTGAGGCACGGACATTGGCCCCGCTGGTAATGCGTGAGATCCATTTCCGGCTTCTGCGCGCCCGCCATGGCGGCATGCTACGACAACTTCTCAACCATGACAGCCCGGCCAGCCGAATTACTCAGGTCATCGCCACCATGCGAGCCAATTTCAAGACCAACATTCCCGTGGCGGAACTCGCCTCTGAATGCGGCATGAGCCTTTCCGCATTTCATGAGCACTTTCGCTCTGTGACGGCCACAACGCCTCTGCAATATCAAAAAGAACTCCGGTTGCTGGAGGCGCGCAGGCTTTTGGTGTCCGAAAACTTATCTGTCGCTTCCGCCGCCTATGAAGTTGGATATGAAAGCCCAACACAATTCAGCCGGGAGTTTTCCCGCAAATTTGGCATCGCGCCAAGCATGCAGAAGCCAGGGGGCCTTCCTACTGTCGTGCGCCAGTCCGATAGTCGGGTCATCTAAGACCCTCTCGTTTGCCTGCTGAATGTTTCACATCCAGTTTTATTGGATTTGAAAGCTGAAGACATCGATATTGATCGGCGCGCCGCCTTGAGCATTCTTGAATAATGCGCAGACCCTGTTGACCGCCTTGTCACATCCAAAGATATGAAACCTCGCAAAATAGGGCCGACAACCGTCAGTTTACATATGACACTGGCCAACACGCTGATTTCCATTGTTCGCGATTTGTGAATACTAAATACTTTTTCATGGCATTTATTTGCGAAATTAGATGGGTATGTTTCACGCCAAGAACAAAATCTTGGAGATACGCGATGAAAGCCCTCACACTTGTACAATACGGCGAAGCCGCTCGTTTCGAAATGGCAGATATGCCCAAGCCTGAGGTGGCCGCTGGTCAGGTGTTGGTCAAAGTGGCCGCGTCAAGCGTCAACACTGTCGACACAATGATCCGTGTAATGGGGCAGGAAAACTTGCCATTTGCACCCGATCTGCCGGCTGTCCTCGGCATGGATTTTGCTGGGACCGTTGAGGCGGTTGGCGAAGGGGTCACTGCCTATGTAGTGGGCGACGAAGTTTATGGATGCGCCGGAGGTCTGGCTGACTTGCAAGGCGCCTTGGCAGAATTCATGCCAGTAGATGCGCGCCTGATTGCGCATAAGCCCAAGTCGCTCTCAATGCGCGAAGCCGCGGCTTTACCTCTGGTGGCAATCACCGCCTACGAAGGCCTGACCCGCGCCGGTATAAAATCCGGCCAAAAGGTGCTCGTGCAAGGTGGCGCAGGAGGCGTTGGACATGTGGCAATCCAGCTCGCTAAGCATTTTGGCGCGGAGGTCTATGCCACCGGCACCGGCGATGTCCAGATGACCGCGATTTCGGGTCATGGCGCAACGCCAATCGACTTCAGGACCGAGAGCGTCGCGGACTATGTCGCTCAATATACCGATGGAGCGGGGTTCGAGGTGATCTTTGACTCTGTTGGCGGCGCTAATATGAGTAACTCGTTTGAAGCGGCCGCACTGAATGCCAATATTGCTTCAACCGTCGCTCTGCTGGAGCTTGATCTGGCACCGGCACACTTCAAGGGGCTGTCGTTGCATGTGGTCTTTATGCTGCTGCCGATGCTGCAAAATAAGGGCCGGGAGGTGCACGGAGACATCTTGGTCAAGCTGGCCGAGATTGCCGACACTGGCGGGCTCAAGCCTATGCTGGATAGCGAAAGCTTTGCGCTTGAGCAGGCAGGTGCGGCTTATGATCGTCTGACCAGCGGTCAGGTAATTGGTAAAGTTGTTGTGGACGTTTGAAAGGGCGCCGCAAAAGGGAAGTGCCTGTAAGCTAACGGTCCTATCTAGTTTGCAGCCAGTGCCTTTGGGCAAGCGGTAGGCGCTGGGGCTTTGGTCGGTTTATCTGTCCACCTTCAATCCGCTTGGAACCCGATCGGGAATCCGGCTGCTTTGCGATTTCGCGGCTGCCCCTGTGAGGCTTTCGAGGAACGCGACCAAAGCTGTAATTTCTGTGTCTGTGCGCGGGGGAATGAAAATGTCTCGTTGGCCCGCGTGCCGCGCCATTTCGATACGGTCCTGCTGAATCACAAAATCAATGCGACTTAACCATGGTACATCGGGTAATGTCAGATCAGCTGCTTTCCATTTGGCGCGCGCACCTGGCGGATCGAGGTGATGTTGGATCATGCGCTCCAGTGTGGGATAGGCGCCATTGTGTCCGTAAGGCGCTGTGAGCGCGACGTTTCTGAGCATGGGCGTCCGGAAGCGATAGGCATCCGCAAGGTCATCGGTCTCCCCCATTCGGCCAACGTCCCGCGCATAGGGGTCAAATCGGCGCGTACGTCCCGGCCCAAACGCAGGCAATCCCAAGGCATGAAACTGTTGATCTGAAAACAAACTTCCCGAATGGCAGTTGCTACACCCTGCATTGCCAAAAAACAGTTCCATTCCTTGGGTTTGCTCCGCTGACAAGGCCTGATCGTCACCTGCCAAATAGGCATCAAATGGACTGTCAAAGGACGTGAAGTCCTGCACCATAAAATGCGCCAAGGCGTCCGCAATTTGGACAATCGTCACCTCTTCGGCCGTGCCTATTTCGCTGAATGCGGAGACAAAACGGGCACCATAGTTGGGGCGCGTTCTGACCCGTTTCGCAATAATTGGCCACGCGGCATCAATCCGGTCGCGCGTGGCCCCCACAACCTCGTTTTCGCCAACATTTCCGGCCATCTCAAAACCGGATGTCATTGGGAAAAGTGCCTGTGCGGCCAAAACCGACTCTACTCCATCTGGAAGCCATTCTTCTGCAGGCGTGTTGAAGCCATTGCCAAAAATCGGGTCCACACTGACGCGGCCATCATGCATCAGCGTTTTGATGGAGTGTGCGCCAAGGTTCCATAGCGCAGGCGCATTGCGCGGAATACGTTTTTGGACCTTGTTTGCGCCCAGTTCGGAGACCCGATCCGGTCCAAGACCCTGTCCGCCTTCGCCCAATCCAAGCGACAATCCATCTGACGTTCCAAATCTCGGATGATGACAGGTTCCACAGCTGATATTTCTGTTCCCAGACAGGATCTTGTCGTAAAATAGCAGACGTCCCAATTCGGCCTTTTCGGCGTCCACACCCATGAAGTCACCGACGTTCAGTGGTGTTGGCAACTCAGGCAATTCGGCGAAAGATGGGGCGGCAAACAGGATCACGGAGAGCGTATGCGACACCCCACAAAAAAGCTTCTTCTGGCGGCCGCGTTGGTCGTGGGAACGACCCAACTTGGCCTCGCCGAAATTGAAGCCGCGCGCGATCTTATGGAGGCCGGGGACTTTGAAGCCGCGCGTGAAGCGATGTGGCCCGCGGCCCGTTCTGGCAATGCCGACGCCGAAGAACTTATCGGCGTGATGTATGCGATGGGGCTCGGTGTCGAGCGTGACGATCAGCGCGCGTTTGAATGGTATCTGCGCAGCGCTATGAAAGGTCACCCCGGCGCGCAATCCGGAATTGGCTGGTACTATGAGGTCGGGCGCGGCATGCCTTCGCCGGATTTGGTCCGGGCCTATATGTGGTACACTTTGTCGGCGATCGGTGGAGACCCCGACGCGGCGATCAGCCTTGAAGAGGTTGTGAAGAAAATGACCAAGGATGAAATTGAGAAAGCGCATATTCTGGTCGAGGACTACCGCGTTTGGATGTATCCGTTCCGGTAACTGCCGGAAGAAAAACGGCGCGAGGGTCTGCCCCCGCGCCATCTGGGCTTAGTTCAGGTCCGCATCGCGTGCGCCATTCACGTCAGCTTCCGCCGCACCGACGGCGTCGGTCAACGCGGTGAACACCTCATCGCCACGGGTCACGTTGGACTTGAACCAGTCATAAACCGGCGCCGCGGCCTGTTTGAAAGCGTCCTTTTCCGCTGGAGTCGGAACATAAAGGTCACCGCCACCTGCAACGAAGTCTTCATAGGCCTGGATCGACTTGCGCTTAGGTGACGCAAAGGTGGCCTGTTGCAGGGCATAGAACCCATCCACCACAACACGGCGCATGTCTTCTGGCATGTCCATGAACGTCTGGTTTGACATCCACCACAGCGCACCCATGTAGGCGTGGCCATCCAAAGTGACATACTGCAGGCCTGCATCTGGGAACTTCATACCCATGATATCGGTGATGCCGTTTTTGGAGCCTTCAACAACGCCGGTCTGGAAGCTGGTGAACAGTTCCGGCCATGGGATCGGGGTCGGCGACGCGCCAAGCGCTTTCACAAGCTCTTGCGGCAGGTCGGCCACAACAGTCCGGATCTTCAGACCTTCCATATCGGCAGGCGCCGCAACACGACGTTTGGTGTTGGCAAAGTTGCGCCAGCCGCCGGTGTTACCGATGGTCATGAGGCGAATTGCATCGCCACTGTCCTCAAGCGCCATAGCGCGCATTTTGCGGGTAAAGTCACCTGAGAGCACATGTTCCGCAATGCGGTCATCCGCCATAAGATAGGGCAGATCGAGAACCTGCACATAGGGGAACAGACCGGACGCGCCACCAGAGGTCGAGATGTAGACGTCAATAGATCCATCCGCCACGCCTTGCAGACACTCGGCCCCGTTGGAGCACAGCTGCGTGCCAATAAACAGTTCCACCTCGATGGCGCCGTTAGAGGCGGCTTCGACATAGTTTTTGAAGACAACAAGACCGTCATAGTCCTCGTCGTTTTCATTCGAGTTTGCTGTTGCACGGATCGTGTAATCGGCCGCACTCGCCGTCAGCGCGGTGCCAGCCATTAAGGCCGACAGTGCCACCGTTTTTGCCAGTTTCATAAACATGCGTGTTTCCTCCTGTTGCACGTCGTTTTTTGGTATCAGTTCAAGAACCCCGTTAGTTTCGGAATGGTCAGAGAGATTTCGGGTACAAAGGTGATCAGGAAGATCACCGCGACCTCAATCGCAAGGAAGGGCAAAATGGCTTTTGCGATGGTCGTAACCCGTTCGTTCGACACAGAGGCTGCGACAAACAGCACAAGTCCCATTGGGGGTGTTGCCAAGCCTACGGTCAGGTTCACGCACATGATGATGGCGAAGTGTACAGACTCAACCCCAAGGCCCTCAAAGACAGGTGCCAAAATGGGGCCAAGGATGATGATTGCCGGACCTGCGTCCAGAAACATGCCCACCACGAAGAGCAGCAGGTTGATCAGGAACAGCAAGATCAGAGGGTTTTCCGACAGGGTCAGAATGAACTCGGCCAAAATTTCCGGTGCGTGGCTGAGGCTGACCACCGTTTTGAACGACATGGCCGCACCAACCAACAGCAGTACCACAGCGGACGTGATGCCGGCACGGGTGAAAACCTCCGGCAGGTCTTTCAATTTCATGGTCCGCAGCACCAAGAACCCGACAAGTAGCGCATAGGCAACCGCGACGGCGGCGGCCTCGGTTGGGGTGAACACACCGGCCAGAATGCCGCCTAGGATCAGGATCGGCGTCTGCAACGGCACCACGGCACGCTTACAGACAATGCGGAATTCCGGGCTGACCACGCGACGCATCCCCAACATCAGCCCATGCGCCAGCAGCACCGCGCCTAAGAAAGTCAGCCATTTGGACAGCGTAGTGTCAGAAGTAGGTGCAAATTGCGCCAGCAAAAGCCCCAGGTTCAGGCGCACCAACACAAAGGACACCCAGCTTTCCAAACCACCGATTTCTATGTTTTCAAACGTCACACGGCGCGCGGCGGGCAGATCGTATTTATCTGCCATAACGCGGACCATGACCATAAGGCCGATGCCAACCAGAACGCCCGGAACGATGCCCGCAAGAAACAACGCGGCGACGCTTTCACCCATCACATAGGCGTAGATGATCATAATGCCCGATGGTGGAATGATCGGCCCAATGACAGAACTCGCGGCGGTCACGGCTGCAGCAAATTTTCGGGTGTAGCCTTCACGCTCCATTGCCGGGATCAACATAGAGCCAAGCGCAGAGGTGTCCGCCACCGCCGAACCAGACAGCCCGGCAAACAGGATTGACGACAGGATGTTCACCTGAGCAAGCCCGCCTCGCAAATGGCCCATCAAAGCTTGTGAGAACTCGACCAGACGCACGGTGATCCCGCCCCGGTTCATCAGCTCGCCTGCCAGCATGAAAAACGGGATGGCCATCAAGGGAAAGCTGTCCATGCCATTATAGAGGTTCCGGTACAGCAATGTGATGTCGCGTTCTTGTCCGTTTAACCACAGCAACGCGCCGGGCGCAGCCAAGAGGCAGAAAAAGACCGGCAGACCAACCAGAAGCAGAAACAGAAACAGCGGAAGGAACCAAATCAGCATCACTCAGACCCTCCAGCAACCAGGCCAGGACGCGCAGGAAGGCGGTCGCCCCTGCCCATAAGGCGCACAAAACGTTCCAGCAACAGCTCGACGTTCACCAAGATCAACAGCGCGATACCCACCAGAAGGGACAACATCATCCAACTGCGCGGGATCCGGTACCATTCGTCAAACGTCAGCGAGGTGGGCAGGTACAATGACGCGGTGGCGAAACGCCCCCCTAAGCCCGTGACCTCCTTGTAGCCAATCTGCACCCCAACGATCAGCACGGTCAGGCTGATCAACAGCAAGACAAACTGCAAGAGATGCATCGCCTTGCCTTTGATCACCGCATCAATGAAGTCGATCGCCACAAAGCCGCCATTGCGGAACGCTGTGGGCGCCATCAAGCCTGTCATCCACAACATGAAGAAGCGCGCGGCCTCGTCTGGCCAGGGCAACGCGCTGCCCAGAACATAGCGAAAAAACACTTGGATCAGGATCGCCGCGACCATCACGCCAATGGCGAATACGCCCAGCCAACGCCCGACTGCCAGCAGTCCGGAGTTAAGTGGACGCAACAGATTCAAGACAGCAAAGACTGCCTTCATCGTGTCTTACTCCTCCCATTGCGCATCCTGTCCTCATCAGAATGCAGGCCGCCGCTCTTATTGTTTTACGGCAGCAATCTGGCCCATTTGGCCCTTGTAGAAAGTCAGTGCATCACCGTCTTCGCGCATAGTCGCGCGGTCGACGTGTCCAAGAACAATCGCGTGATCGCCCCCTTCGTAAATCGCGGACCGGGTGCACTCGAAACGTGCAAGGCAATTGTCCAAAATGGGCACACCCCAGTCGTTCACTTGATGATCCACATCCGCCAGACCAAACGCGTCCTTGGCCACCGTCCAGCACAGATCATCCTGTTCGGCTGAAAGTACGTGGATCGCATAGTGAGCGGCACGTTCGAAATGCGGAAACCGGCGCGAGTTTTTATCAGGTGACCACAACACCAACGGCGGGGTCAACGAGACTGAAGAAAAACTATTGGCGGTGATGGCTACGGGACCGTTTTCTGAAGCCGCTGTGACAATTGTCACACCGGTGGCAAACCGGCCAAAAGCGTCACGCAACAGCCGCGTGTTGTTCGGGTCGGGCACAAAGCTGAGCTTTCCCCCGACAGTGTGGGCAGACATCATGGGACCTCCTTGCCGAGTGCGGCTTCGTAAAGCGAGAACCAGGTTTCGCGATCCAGTTTGACGTTCTCAGCGTCCGAAATCGCCTTGATGCGATCAAGGTTGTTGGTGCCAAGTACCGGCAGAATACACGCGGGGTGACGCAGCAGAAACGCAACGGCCACGGCAGCACGATCCACTCCTTGGTCTGCCGCGATCCGGTCCAATCGGTCCGCCACATCCCCTGATCCGGTCATCAGACTGCCGCCACCAAGCGGCGACCATGCCATGACCGGATGGTCATGCTGTTGATGAAAGGCCAAATCCCCATTTGTGAAGGGGGACAGTTCCGCCATCGAAATTTCGATTTGGTTGGTGGCCATGGGTGTCTTCATAGCCGACTGCAGAAGCTGCCAGTCCCAAGGGCGAAAGTTCGACACGCCCACGGCTCGCACCTTGCCTGACGCCACCAAATCGTCCAGCGTCGCCGCCGTTTCGTTGTGATCCATCAGAGGGTCAGGACGGTGAATCAACAGAAGGTCTACATGATTGACGCCCATCTCTTTCAGGGACCGGTTCACCGAGGCCTCGATATGGGCGCGCGACGTGTCGTAGTATTTGACCGGCTTGTCCGAATAGATTCCAATGGGTGCGACGATATCACATTTCGTCACAATCTCGATCTTATTGCGCAACGCCGGATTTGCTTTTAACGCGCCACCAAGCACAGCCTCGGCGCCATAGTCACCATAGATATCGGCCTGATCAATGGTGGTGATCCCCTGATCCAGACAGGCTTGAATTTTTGCCTCAACAAAGGCGGGGGACGTATCCGTATCATCGGCCACGCGCCACATGCCATACACTAGGCGACTGAAGCTCAGCCCATTTGCGATCTCCACACGATTCATCAACGGCGTTCTCCGATTCCAAGGGGGGTAGGGGGCGTGGATGCTGGCACGCGCCCATAGGCATGTGGCAGCGAGACAGTGTTCAGGTGCGGCATCACGCGGGCACCGAAATGCTTGGCCTCGTCCACATGCGGATATCCCGACAAGACAAAAGCCCGCATCCCCATCTTTTGATAGGCTTCTAGCTTGGACAGAACCTGATCTGTTGACCCAACCAGCGCCGCACCACAGCCAGATCGCGCCCGGCCCACACCGGTCCACAGATGTGGTTCGATAAAGCCATCATTGTCGGCCACATCACGGTTCTTTGCCTGATGCGACACACCTAAGGACTTAGCGTCCAGTGCGCGCTCTCGTATTGCGCGGCCCTGGTCGTCGTCGAGCTTTGACACGATGTAGTCGGCGTATTCACGCGCCTCGGCCTCGGTGTCGCGTACAATCACATGCACGCGCAGCCCATAGTCCAACGTGCGACCGTAACGTTCGGCCACCGCGTTCACTGCTTTCATGCGCCCCGCCAGTTCGTCCATCTTCTCCGGCCACATTAAGTAAACATCGCAATGCTGCCCGCAGAGCTCCAGTGCATCCGGCGAGTAGCCGCCAAAGTACAACAGAGGTCCACCCGTCTGATACGGAACCACAGGATCAGTTGTCAGGCCTTGGAAATTGTAGACCTCACCCTTGTGGTTGATCTCGCCTTTGGTCCAAGCCTGCTTCAGAATTTCGACAACTTCACGCGAGCGCTGGTATCGATAGCCGCTGTCGGCCTTTTCTCCGGGAAAGTCTGACGAGATGATGTTCACTGTTAACCGACCTTCCAACATGTGATCCAAGGTCGCCAAAGTGCGGGCCAGCATAATCGGCTGCATCTCGCCACAGCGCACAGCGGCCAACATGTTGATCTTGTCGGTAATTGGCGCACAGCCCGCCACGAAGCTTAGTGTATCCTGCCCAACCTGATAAGAAGATGGACACAGGATATTGCGAAATCCCTGAGCTTCGGCCTCTTTCACGATGTTCGAGCAATGCGCCCAAGACGACCTCAGATCGCCATCTGGCAAGCCCAGGAACTGGTAATCGTCTGAACACAGCGCGGCAAACCACGAGACTTCTACAGCGTCCAGATCGGCAGATGTCACCGGCACGACGGTCATCGAGTTCCTCCCAAAATCTCGTTTTCCTTACCTCTTGAATAAACTGCGATTTGATGTAGATCAATGGTGTATCAATTTTGCAGGTTGACCTATGTCAAATCCAGACCTTTCTAGCTCCGCTTTGCCTCTGTACCTGCAGATCAGCGAAACTCTGATCCGAGAAATCGCAGCTGGCCGTCTGGTGGACGGCGAGCGCTTGCCGCCCGAGCGAGAACTGGCCAAGCAATACGGAACCACCGTGCGTACATTGCGCAAATCCCTCGCAGAGCTTGAGACGCAAGGCATGTTGGAGCGCGTGCAGGGATCTGGCAACTATGTGCGAGCGACGCAAAGCGGACGCAGCGTCTACTCGATGTTCCGACTGGAGTTACCTGACGGTGGCGGACTGCCAACTGCAGACATCCTGTCGGTGCATGACATGGAGAAACCGTTCGACCTTCCCGACTTTGGGAGCTCGAATCACGGCACAAGGATTCGCCGACTGCGCTATCTGGACGAAGTTGTTATCGCGGTCGAAGAGATTTGGCTGGACCGTGACGCTGGCCGGGTGGACCCTGCGAAATTGTCAGAGTCGCTCTATCACTACTATCAAAAACAGCTCGGGTTCTGGATCCGCCGTGCCGAAGACCGTGTGTCTGTCGGACGTGTCCCCGACTGGTCCCCCAGCGCCTTTGGACAGGCTTCCGGTTCAGTTTCCGGCTACATCGAACGCCTGAGCTGGTCGCAAGCCCCCACACCGGTTGAGTTTTCCCGCACGTGGTTTGACCCAGAGAAATCCATCTACATCCAACGCCTGACCTAGGAGACACTATGACCAAACCCACCACCTATGGGATCATCGGATGCGGCATGATGGGGCAAGAGCACCTGCGCAATATTGCGCTTCTGCCGAACACAGAAGTTGCGGCTATCTTTGAACCCAACACTCAGATGCGCACTGAGAGCGCCCGCTTTGCGCCCGATGCGCAGTTTGTCGACAGTCTTGAAGAGCTGTTGGCCGTGGACGCGTTGGATTGCCTGCTGATCGCCAGCCCGAATTTCTGCCATGTAGAGCAACTACAACAGATCGCCGATATCCGTCCGCTGCCCATCCTTGTTGAAAAGCCACTGTACACTGACCCACAGGACCTGGCTCAAATCAATGATTTTATCGCCACGTATCCCGCACCGGTCTGGGTCGCAATGGAGTACCGCTATATGCCGCCGGTTGCGGCTTTCCTTGAGCACGCAGCAGGCGTGACAGGGGGCATTCAGATGCTGACCATCCGCGAACACCGCTTTCCCTTTCTGGAAAAGGTCGACGACTGGAACCGTTTCAACGTCAAATCCGGCGGGACTTTTGTGGAAAAATGCTGCCACTTCTTTGACCTCATGCGGCTGACGCTCGGATCAGAGCCGGTCCGCGTGATGGCCTCTGGTGGACAGGACGCCAACCATCTAGACGAAAGTTATGACGGGCAAGTTCCGGATATTCTCGACAATGGTTATGTTATCGTCGATTTCGAAAACGGCGCCCGTGCGATGCTCGAACTGTGCATGTTCGCAGAAGGCGCTGAATATCAGGAAGAAATCGCCGCTGTCGGTACCAAAGGCAAAATAGAGGCGCTGGTTCCGGGACCGGGCCGGTTCTGGCCTGAGCATCTCGGGGCCGCCCCAACTCCAAAGCTTATTCTGTCATCGCGCGTACCCAAAGGTCCGATCGAGAAAGAAATTCCGGTGGACCCTGACATCTTGGAAGCGGGCGACCACAACGGCTCGACCTTTTACCAACACAAGTATTTCCTGGAACTTGTGCGTGGCCAACGTTCTGGGCCTGAGGTTAGCTTGTCCGACGGAAAGATGGCCGTTCTGATGGGCATCGCTGCACAGGTATCTATACGAGATAAGCGTTCAGTGGAAATTTCGGAGCTCAGTTAGGAAGATTTGCCAACGCGTCCAAGCGCTGTGGCGCTATATCGGCCAAAAAGGTCAGCATAGAGCCATCTATTTCGCTTTGCGCAATCCATTTTGCGCAAAGCGATCTGCGGCGCAGATCGCCGTGAAAGAGCTTTCCCACCTCAATGTCCTGATGGCCTGCTCAGCCATCGACGTGAAATTTACGCACCACAGCTTGGATCTCTGCGTCTGAAAGCACATTGGGCTGCGCTCCTTTGAGCAACACGGCCAGCTTCGCCGTTTCTTCGAACTCTTCCATGGCATAAGTCGCCGTCCAGAGATTCTTTTCGGCAACAACCGGGCCGTGATTTGCCAACAGCACCGCTGAGCGTGTGCCGGCCAGATCACGAATAGCCGCCCCCATCTCCGCATCTCCCGGTAAAAAAATGGCAACAACTTAACCTTTCCGAGGCGCATGATCGCATAAGGCGTCAAGGCGGGGAGAGCATTGTCTGGATCCGTGTCCGGCAGCATAGATAGCGCCACAGCATAGGTCGAATGCAGATGTATCGCCGCGCCTGTTTGAGGTCGCGTAGCATAAAATGCACTGTGCAGCGGGATTTCCTTGGTTGGTTTGTCGCCGGATAGATGGCGCATATTTTGGTCCAAATGGGAAATCCTTGCCGGGTCCAGAAATCCCATCGATGATCCAGTTGGCGTTACAAGGTAACTGCCGTCTGACAATCTGACGGAGATGTTCCCAGAGGCGCCGCATGTGAGCCCTCGGTCAAAAATGGATTTTGCTATGCGGCAAATGTCATCGCGGACCCGTGTGGATTCTGTCATACTGCCTTCTCCATTTCAGGGGCGTTCATACGGTGCAGCGCGTCTTCAAAGAATGTTTCTGCCCCGAAATTCCCTGATTTTAGCGCCAATGAAAGGTGCCCTTGCAAAGGCCGAACGACGGGAACCCCTGCTGCAATCCTAGGGCCAATCTCAAGTGCTGTGACGTCAAGGCCTTTGACAACCGCGCCAGACGTCTCTCCTCCGGCAACAACAATACGCCTTACGCCTTTGCTCACTAAAACCGCAGCGAGCTCTGCAAAAAACACTTCGATTGCTTGTGCAATGCATTCGGTACCGAAGTCTCTTTGGGCGGCTTTCACCACCTTCGGGTCTGCGGAAGAGAACACCAGGGGGGGTGTATCCTGCTTCAGAACCCAATTGGCCATATCCTCGACGCTTACCTTTGTTTTGAGCACGTCTGCGGCCGTGACCTCGCGACTTGGGGCGGTTTGGCGGTAGCGCGCCACTTGCGCACGGGTGGCCACAGAGCAAGAGCCGGATAAGACGACACCCGCCCCGGTCGTCGCTTTCCACTCGGGGAGGGCGGCCTTTGCGCCAAAATTACCCGGTAGGCCGAGCGCGATACCGGAACCACCACAAAGGAGCGGCATGCCTTTTGCCGCCTTTCCAATCCTCAAAAGATCTGCGTCGTGAATCGCGTCGGTGATCAAAAAGGTTCTTTGTTCTGGTAGTGTCGCGGTTATTGCCTCTTGGCCCGCCGCAACAGTTTGCACCGGAATGTGTCCTACTGGCAGGGTGGTTTGCTTGGACAACACCCGTCTGAGGTCTGGGTCCGTCATTGGGGTCAGCGGGTGATGCTGCATGCCGCTCTCACTCAGCAGCCGATCATTTACAAAGAGATGCCCTTGATAAACAGAGCGTCCGTTTTCGGGGAAAGCAGGGCAAACAAGCACCGGCCCCGCATCCAGCTGATCGGCAAGCGCTTCGAGAACAGGTCCGATATTGCCAGCTGCCGTGCTGTCAAAAGTGGAACAAACCTTGAGAATGATCTGCTCGGCACCCTGTTCCTTCAACCAATTGCAGGCTGCAAGACTGTCTGCCACAGCTTCTGAGGTGGGCGCAGTGCGTGACTTCAACGCCACGACGCCGGCGTCTGTGTCCGCTACAGCGCTGCCTTCCGGCACTCCAATATACTGCGTTACGGACATACCGGCCTCCCCGATGGTCAGCGCAATATCTGACGCGCCGGTGAAATCATCTGCGATAACGCCTAGGGCCTGTTGACGTTCACCTTATGTGAATGAGCGTTGCCACGATTGAGATAAAGGCTTTGAAGCTCTGGTCTGTTTTGCACGAGCGCATGGCTATCCCTCTGTTTTCCTTCAGTTTGCC